>Ga0307978_1000127_pt1 | contig 68901 bp, 61 predicted proteins | sample OrgLakmetage1056_FD_203151 | JGI IMG/M metagenome (GOLD analysis project Ga0307978, IMG submission 203151) | Saline water microbial communities from Organic Lake, Antarctica - #1056 | ecosystem: Environmental > Aquatic > Non-marine Saline and Alkaline > Saline | place: Antarctica: Organic Lake... | reverse complement strand
CTAGAGCTGGCCGACCTGCCTGTCACGCCGCTGGCCGAGGCTGATCTGGCGCTCAGCCACGTGGCCCGTGACTTTCCCGGTGTTCTGGTCACCGATATCCGGATGCCGGGCATGGACGGGATGGAGCTTATGCGTCGGGCTCTCGAAATAGACCCTGCTCTGCCGGTCATCATCGTCACCGGAAACGGTGACGTGGAACTGGCCGTGCAGGCGATGCGGGACGGGGCATACGACTTTCTGGAAAAACCCTACAACCCGGCCGAACTTGTCGCCGTCATCCGGCGTGCCTTGGACAAACGGCGTCTGACGCTCGAGAATCGTGCGCTGCGCAATCAGGTCGGCGGGCGTGACGCAATCGAAGCGCGGCTGATCGGACGGTCTGAAGTCATGGTGCATTTGCGCGAACAGGTGCGCGCCGTTGCCGCGACCGAGGCCGACGCGCTGATCACCGGTGAGACCGGCACGGGCAAAGAGGTCATCGCCCGGGCCATCCATCGGGCCTCGGCGCGGCGTGAACGTCCCTTTGTGCATATCAATTGCGCGGCCTTGCCCACCGATCTGGTCGAAAGCGAATTGTTCGGGCACGCGCCGGGCGCCTTCGCCGGGGCGATGAAGATGCGCTATGGCAAGTTCGAACATGCCCGTGGCGGCACTGTCTTTCTGGATGAGATCGACAGCCTGACCACAGCCGTGCAGGCCAAGTTCCTTCACGCCATCCAGAACCGCCAGATCACACCCTTGGGCAGCAACGACACCGTGGATCTTGACGTGCGGTTTCTGGCAGCCTGCAAGGAACCGCTGGAAAAGGCCGTCGATGAAGGGCGGTTTCGCGGGGATCTTCTTTACCGGCTGAACGTGGTGACCCTGCAGGCGCCCCCCCTGTCCGCGCGTCGCGAGGATATCCCGCGCCTTTTCATGCATCTCGTGGGAGAGGCCGCCACGCGCTACAAGATGCCGATGGTCGAGGTCGATGCGGATACGCTGGCCGACATCGCGACGCGTGACTGGCCCGGAAACGTGCGCGAGCTGCGCAATGCCGCCGACCGCTTTGTTCTTGGGCTGTCGGCGGGAACTGACACGGACAGCACGGTCCCCGGTAGCCTTGCCGACCAGATGGCGGCCCATGAAAAGGCGCTGATTTCCGCGACTTTGGCGGCGAATGCAGGGTCGCTCAAGCAGACCTACGAAGGCTTGGGGGTCAGTCGCAAGGCGCTCTACGAGAAGATGCAGAAGCACGGGCTGGACCGCGAGGACTTTGCCTGAAATCGGTGACGTTACCGCCATGACCCACCGTTAGCGGTGACATGTCACGCAAGACACCCATCCATGCGGAAAATGTCCGGAACGGACATTGCAGGATGGATCTGCGGCTTGTGGTCCGCCAGTTCGTGACCTTTGGTCCGGTCATCCTAGTTCTCAGGAAGACCGCGCGGCGCCTTGGCCCACGCGGGAGACGCGAAAGGGGTCGGAGGACCCCGCACTTTAGGGAGAGACGAAAATGAAACTTACCGCAATCCTTGCATCCTGCACAGCACTCGTGGCCGGTCAGGCCGTAGCCGAGGCCCATGTCGACAGGACCGATTGGCCGGCCAGCTTTACCGTGGGCACAGCATCACAGGGTGGCACGTTCTTTGCCTACGGCTCTGGCTGGGCGAACCTTGTCGCAGAAGAGCTGGGCATCACCGGCGGTGGCGAAGTCACGGGCGGTCCGATGCAGAACATGGCGCTGGTCCACACGGGCGAAGCCCAGTTCGGCATGACCACGATGGGTCCGGCCGCCGAATCGCTGGAAGGCACCAACCCCATCGCGCCCGGTCTGGAAATGACGCAGGCCTGTGCGATGTTCCCGATGTATCAGACGCCGTTTTCGGTCACGGCGCTTGCGTCATCCGGCATCGAAAGCATCAGTGACATCCCCGACGGTGCCCGCATCGGCTTTGGTCCCGCCGGATCGACCTCGGACACCTACTTTCCGCGCATGATGGAAACACTGGGCATCAACTACGAGCGTCGCAACGGTGGCTGGTCCGACCTTGGTGGCCAGTTGCAGGACGGTCTGCTGGACGTGATCGCCTTTGCCGCCGGTGTGCCGGTGCCTGCCGTCAGCCAGCTGGAAGTGCAAACGGACGTGAACATCATCGAGTTCACGGAAGAAGAGCAGGCGCAACTTCTGGACACCTTCCCGGTCTCCGCGTTCGAGATCGCTGCCAGCACGTATTCGACACTGGAAGACGACGCTCGGTCGGTGTCGATGTGGAACTTCGCGATCGCAAACTGCGATCTGCCCGAGTCCTTCGTTAATGCCGCCGTCGACGTCGTGATGTCCGACAACGAGCGCATGGTGAACATCCACTCGGCCGCCCGTTCGACGACGCCCGACAACTGGGACAAGAACACGGTCATGAAGTGGCACCCCGGTGCGGCCCGCTGGTTCGAGGAAAACGCCGGTGCGGACATTCCCGACGATATGATCTACGGCAACTGATCCGTCACTGATATCAGGACGCCGCCCTTCCGGGGCGGCGTCTTGCCACGAACGGGAGGGGAGGACCGCACATGACCGATCTGGGCGAAAAAGTCGTTGCCGAAGGCGTCGACGAAGAAACCGTCGAAGGCAACCGCCGCGTATTTACAGGACGGGCCTATCTGGTCGTCGCGGCAATGTGCGCGGTCTACGCGTTCTTTCACATGGCAGCGCTGAACGGACTGTCTATTTCAGACTGGACGGGCGTCGAAGTGCCCTTGCTGCCAAGCCTTCCGATGGAGACGTGGAACTTTCGCATCGTCCATATCGCCGGTGCCCTGATCCTTGGCTTCACCCTCTTTTCATCGCGGGCTTTCGTGGACGGCGACGAAGACCGTTCGGTCAGGCTCAATGTGTTCGACTACGGTGCCCTCGTTCTCGTGCTGCCTGCGCTATATGCGCTTTGGACGACCATCGATATTTCCAACCAGATCGCCGGCGGCGTTCAATGGAACGGCATGACACCGGAATACGCCAATCAGGAGATCTATCACTTCGGTATTCCCTTGATCGTGGCCACGGCAGGCGGGATCGTCCTGGGGTGGCTCGTCAAGCGTGGACGCGGTCAGATCTCCATGCCCGACGTCCTGCTCAGCATCTGTGGTGTGGCCGTCGCGACCTACCTGATCACGATGTTCGGCACCTTGATGCGCAACTCTACCGGAACGCCTTTCGCGCCCATCGGCATCAGCCTTGCGGCGGTCGTCGGCACCGCCCTGATAATGGAACTGACGCGACGAGTGGCCGGTATGGCGCTGATCGTGATCGCGGCCATCTTTCTGGTCTACGTCTTCGTAGGCGACATGCTTCCGGGCTTTCTGAATGCACCTGACATCGCATGGACGCGGTTCTTCAGTCAGGTTTACACGGACGCAGGCATTCTTGGGCCGACCACGGCCGTCTCGTCGACCTACATCATCCTTTTCATCATCTTTGCGGCTTTCCTTCAGGCATCGAAGGTCGGTGACTACTTCGTCAACTTCGCCTTCGCGGCGGCGGGCCGGTCGCGTGGCGGTCCAGCTAAGGTTTCGATCTTCGCCTCCGGTCTGATGGGGATGATCAACGGCACATCGGCGGGCAACGTCGTGGCGACAGGGTCTTTGACGATCCCGCTGATGAAAAAGGTCGGCTACCACAGGAAAACAGCGGGGGCCGTCGAGGCTGCAGCCTCGACCGGTGGGCAGATCATGCCACCGATCATGGGGGCCGGTGCCTTCATCATGGCCGAGATCACGGGCATTCCCTACACGGATATCGCCATCGCGGCGATCATTCCCGCAGTACTCTACTTCGCCTCGGTCTACTTCATGGTCGATTTCGAGGCCGCCAAGCTTGGGATGAAGGGGATGCGCAAGGACGAGCTTCCCAAATTCCGCGAGATGGCACGCCGCGTCTACCTGTTTCTTCCGATCATCATCCTGATCCTTGCGCTGTTCATGGGCTATTCGGTGATACGGGCGGGCACGCTTGCAACCGCCGCTGCCGCCGTCGTGTCCTGGGTCCAGCCGACCCGCATCGGTTATCTGGTCACGCTGGCGCTGGTCGCGCTGCTGGCCGTGGCGGTCTACGTGCCCGACGTGTCGGATGTTGTCTTTGCCCAGCTCAGCGATCTGGTCGTCCTTGCGATCGTGCTTGCAGGTTTTGCCTTCTGGGCGCTGCGTTATCGTGGAACGGGCATGGGACCGGGCAAGGTGGTCAAGGCGTTTGAACTGGCGGGCATCATGTCAATCCAGATCATCGCCGTCTGTGCCTGCGCGGGCATTATCGTCGGGGTCATTTCGTTGACCGGCGTGGGTGCCCGCTTCTCGTCCGTCCTGTTGGGGCTGGCCGAGGCGTCGCAGCTTCTGGCGCTGTTCTTCGCCATGTGCATCTCGATCCTGCTGGGCATGGGAATGCCGACCACGGCGGCCTATGCTGTGGCGGCTTCGGTCGTCGCTCCGGGTCTGGTGCAGTTGGGCATACCGCAGCTGACTGCGCACTTCTTCGTCTTCTATTTCGCGGTCGTTTCGGCCATCACGCCGCCCGTGGCGCTTGCGTCCTATGCGGCGGCGGGGATCAGCGGGGCAAACCCGATGGAGACGTCCGTCGCGTCCTTCAAGATCGGCATCTCGGCCTTCATCGTGCCTTTCATGTTCTTCTACAATGGCGCGATCCTGATGGACGGCACGTGGCTCGAGGTTATCCGTGCAGGCGCGACGGCCGTCTTCGGTGTTTTTCTGCTGTCGTCGGGTGTGCAAGGATGGTTCGCCGGGGGGCGTCAGGCGTGGTTCATCCGTGTGGCGCTGGTGTTTGCTGCACTGTGCATGATCGCGGGGGGCTGGGAAACCGACCTGATCGGGATCGTGACGACATTGGCGATCGTCCTCATCGTCAAGGCATTCAACCCGCCGCCGGATGCGCAGATCGCCGTGACGGGTAGCGACTGACGGGGCAGGGTGGCATGGTGGGCGCGATACCTCAGGAGCGCCCACCATGCCACTTTCCACCTTTTCCATCGACCCAAGCCACTGTCTGATCGGCGGGCACTGGGCACCTTGCCAGTTTGGCAAGACGCTCGATCTCATCAATCCCTCGGACGGCACGACGTTGTGCGCCATCGCGCGGGGTGGTGCGGCGGATATTGATGCAGCCGTCGCTGCCGCGTCCACGGCACTCTCCGGCGACTGGGGTCGCGCGACTGCCGCCGAAAGGGGGCGGATGCTGATGCGGATCGGTGCGCTTGTTCTTGATCACACCGATGAATTGGCGCGGATCGAAGCGCAGGACGTGGGCAAGCCGCTGACGCAGGCCCGCGCCGATGTGCTGGCGCTGGCGCGCTACATGGAATTTTACGGAGGTGCCGCCGACAAGGTTCACGGCGAAACGATCCCCTATCTGGATGGCTACACCGTCTATACCCTGCGCGAACCGCACGGGGTCACGGGGCATATCGTGCCGTGGAACTACCCGATGCAGATCATCGGACGGTCTGTGGGGGCTGCCCTTGCGATGGGCAACGCCTGCGTCCTGAAACCGGCGGAAGAGGCCTGCCTGACGGCGCTGGCCTTTGCTGAAATCGCGCGGCAGGCCGGGCTGCCCGACGGCGCGCTCAATGTCGTGCCGGGGCTGGGGGCCGAGGCGGGGGCAGCCCTGACGGCACACAGCGGCGTCCATCATCTTTCGTTCACAGGGTCTGTGGGTGTCGGCAGGCTGATCCAGAAAGCCGCTGCCGAAAACGTCGTGCCCGTCACGCTGGAACTGGGCGGCAAGTCACCGCAGGTGGTGTTCGAGGACGCGGATATCGACGACGCGCTGCCTTTTCTGGTGAATGCGGGCATCCAGAATGCCGGGCAGACCTGTTCCGCGTCGTCGCGTATTCTGGTGCAGAGCCGTCGCTTTGCAGAGGTGCGCGACCGGATGGCAGACCGCTACGGATCGCTTCGGGTCGGTCCGGCGCTGTCCGATCCCGATGTCGGGCCGCTGGTGTCGCAGCGACAAAAGGAGATCGTGCAAGGATTCCTTGCGCGGGGGGCAGACCTCGACACCGTCGCCGAGGGGCGCATCGACACGGGCGCGCCGCAAGGCGGGGCCTATTTGGCTCCGCGACTTCTTGCTGGCGCGGGGCCCGATCATCCGCTTGCACGGGACGAGATTTTTGGACCCGTTCAGGTCCTGATCCCCTTCACCGACGAGGCAGAGGCCATCGCGATCGCGAACGGCACCGACTATGGCCTTGTGGCGTCGTGCTGGACAGCGAACGGGGCACGGCAGTTCCGGATGGCCAAGGCGCTTCGGGCGGGACAGGTGTTTTTGAACAACTACGGTGCGGGGGGCGGTGTCGAACTGCCATTCGGCGGGCGCGGATTGTCCGGTCATGGCCGCGAAAAGGGGTTCGAGGCGCTTTACGGTTTCTCGGTCCTCAAGACCGTCGCCGCACGTCATGGTTAAAGCGCAAGCTGTAAACCGGCGTGGGCCATGGTGGGCCACGTCAGGTCAGTGGCCGCTTGTTTGAAAGTCGTCACAAAACTGTAGTCTTGAATTGCTAGCTGGGGTGAAACGTAAATCGCTTCAGGAGACAATCGAGATGAAAAGCACTTACCGGGTAGCATTTGCCGCCGCCGCGACCGCTGCACTTTTCGCAGGCCAAGCATCCGCGCAATCGGTAAGCGAGGTTTGTCCTTCTCCGTTGCGCATGGCCGATACCGGCATTGAAGGCATGGGTGATCTGACCGAAGCCTTTGGGCCTTTCGCCGAAACCTTCGAAGAACTGACTGGCGTCGAGCTGGCGCTTTATTCACTGTCGAACCGGACGGCAGCGGGCACCGCCCTGCAATTCGATGAGGTCGAGTTCGTCTTTGCCGGACCGTCGGAATTCGTCCTGTTCCAGCAACTGGCCGAGATGGACATCCTGTTCTCGGTCGTGCGTCCCAACTACGGGTCGAGCTTTGTCGTCAAGGCCGACAGCGATATCCAGACGCTGGCCGATCTGGCCGGCAAGCGGGTCGCGCTCAAGGATGTGGGTTCGACCTCGGGTCATATCTTCCCGATGATGCTGATGGCGCAGGCCGGTCTTGACCCCGAAAGCGACGCCGAGATCATCATGGCAGGCGATGCCCGTATTCAGGTCCTGATCAACGACGACGTCGACGCCATGGGCGGCGGCAACAAGGATTGGGACGCCGTGCGCGAACAGGATCCCGACACCGAATATCGCCTGCTGGCCCAGACCGATACCTTGCCCGGTGACCCGGTCGTCATGCGCGCCACGCTGCCGCAGGAATGCCGCGATGCGCTGCGGACCACGCTGTCCGAACATTCCGACGTGCTGTGGGACAGCCTGACCGCGACCGACCGGAACGCCGACAAGTTCATCGAACGTGATGCCTACATGTCCTTCGAGACCGATCCGGCCATCTACGACATCGTGCGCGAAGCCTACACCGTCGCTGGCATCCCGCTGGACGACTGATCACGCACGCTGGCGATCCGGGGCGGCCATCCGTAAGGATTGGCCGCCTTTCGCCATTAAAGCCGTCCCCCTTGCAGGAGCCCAGACATGACCCCAGCCATCGCCGCAAAGGACCTGTGTGTCAGCTACGGCAAGCTTGACGTCTTGCGCGGCGTGTCTTTCGACATGGCCGAAGGTCAGGGCGTTGTGCTGCTTGGGGCGAACGGGTGCGGGAAGTCCACGCTGATGCGTAGTCTGAACGGGTTGGAAAAGCTGACATCCGGGACGATCCATATTCATGATGAGCAGCTCTCGACGGCCCGTGGACGCCAGCTGCGACAGATCCGGCGCGGCATGGGCTATGTCTTTCAGCAGTTCAACCTTGTCCCGCAGTTGAACGCATTTCAGAATGTGCTTTTGGGGGCCATGGGGCGGCACAGTATGGGTCTGTTGTCCTGCCTGAGCCTGACAGCCCCGGCGCAGGAGCGTGAAGGCGCCCTTCATTGCCTTGAGCGTGTCGGAATGGCCGACCGTGCCTTGCATCGCCCTTCAGAGCTGTCCGGCGGCCAGCAGCAGCGCGTCGCCATCGCCCGGATGCTGATGCAGGCCCCCCGCGTCGTCGTCGCGGACGAACCGATCGCCAGTCTGGACCCCAAGGCCGGGCGCGAAGTGCTGGACCTGTTGTGGCGGATCGTCAGGGAAGAAGGACTGACCATGTTGTGCACACTGCACCACCTCGAACTGGCCCAGGAATACGCAGACCGCATCCTTGGCATGAAGGCCGGACAGATCGAGATTGATGCCGCCATTGCCGACACGCAGACGGACCAGTTGAACGCCCTCTACACGGGCATGACCCGCGTGGACGCCAAACCGACGGAGGTCGCCGCATGAGCGACAACACCAACCTTCCGCCGCGCTTCCGCGCGCCCTCGGCCCTGTCTTGGGTCGTGCTTGTGGGCTTTGCCGCTTTCTTCATTCAGGGGATGATCGCGTCGGACATTTCGGTCGACCGGCTGGTCCGCGGGGCAAGCAATCTGGTGCGCTTCGTCGGTCAGGCCGTGCCCCCCGATTTCTCGCGTATGCCCAATATTGCGGATGCGATGCTTGAAACAATGAACATCGCTGTCGTGGGCGTCACCTTCGGTTGCCTGTTCTCGGTGCCTCTGGCCCTGCTTGCGGCACGCAACACCGCCCCGAACGGGGTGGTCCGGACACTGGCGCGTTTCGTGATCTCGGTGGCGCGGACGATCCCCGACCTGATCTGGGCGCTGATCTTCGTCGTCACCGTCGGGCTGGGTCCGCTGGCGGGAATCCTTGCCATCATCATGGACACGATCGGTTTTGCGGCGCGGTTCTATTCCGAACGCTTCGAAGAGGTCCAGAAGGGCCCCTCCGAGGCCCTGACCGCAACCGGTGGCGGGCGCCTGTCGGTCATTTTCGGTGCGATCCTGCCTGAAAGCTTTGCCTCGATGACAGCGACCTCGCTGTTCAGCGTGGAAAAGGCGATCCGCTCTGCCGTCACGCTGGGGCTGGTCGGCGCAGGCGGGATCGGTGTGGAATTATCCACTGCGATGCGTCTTTTCCGCTACGATCAGGCCGCCGCCATCATCCTTGTCATCCTCGTGGTGGTCGTCGCCTTCGAGCAGCTGTCCACAAGCATCCGGAAGCGGATTATCTGACAGGTTGCACGAGAGTGTTCTTGAAAGATCTCAAGCCCAGATATGACGCAAAGACGAAAGCGATGTCGTCGCCCCAAGCTGGCGATTTCGTTTGGTATCCGCGCTGGAATTGATCATATAGAGCCATGCTGTCCACATCCCTGAAGTCCTTTGCACATCACGTCCGATACTTCCCCCTGTGGTCGGTGTTGACTGCCGTTCGCTGGCGTTCCTTTGACCTGCGATCACGTGGTCTGGGGACGACATTTGCAGCGGTCATGCGGTGGTTTCCGCCAGCGCGGGCGCGATTTGACCGCGAGGCCAGACGGGTTTTCCCGGACATGACCCGCCGTGACCGCGCAAAGCTTGGTCAGGACATGGGGCGGCACATGGGGCGGACCCTTTTCGAAATCTATCACGACGCCGAATTTCAGACTCAACATCACAAATTCAGGATTGCAGGATCCGGTCTTGATGCGCTGAAAGATGCGCAGGCCGCTGGCAAGGGGGCGATCATCGTCTCGGGCCATTTCGGGCAATGGGAAGCCATACGCGCCGCGATCAAGATGCATGGCCTTGAAAGCGGAGCCGTGTATCGTCCGCAAAAGAACCGGCACTACGAACGGCGCATCCGGGCCGGGATCGAGGCGGGCGGCATGCCAATTCTGGCGACCGGTCGCGTGGGCACAAGGGCTCTGGTGCGCCATCTTCGGACGGGTGGCATTATTTCCATCCTGCTGGACGAGAAATACGCAGAAGGGGTGCCGCTTCCGTTTCTGGGACATGACGCCCTGACCTCTTTGTCGGCAGCACAGCTTGCCCTCAAATACGATCTGCCCATGATCCCCGCCTACGGAGTCCGCGTGGAAGACGGAAACGCCTTTCGCGTCGATTTCGAAGCCCCGATCCCCCATACCGACAGCATCACGATGACCCGCGCGTTCAACGACAGTCTGTCAGCCCGGATCATGGCGAATCCGGATCAGTGGTACTGGATGTTGCGCCGCTGGGGCGGTCAGTAACCGGAACCCCTGACGTTCAAACCTTTCCACTTGCGGAAAGCATCACCGCGATCGGGCGGGTCATCTTTATTTCCGACAGAACCAGCACAAGGCTTGCCGTCATCGGCACCGCAAGCAGCGCGCCGGGCAGGCCCCACAATGCGCTCCAGCACACGAGCGCCAGAAGGACCACGAAGGGGCTGAGGTTGAAGGCCCGTCCCATCATCTTCGGTTCGACATAGGCGCCCACGAAGACCTGTGCCGCGGTCAGGGACACAAGCACCACCCCCGCCATCCAGAGCGTGCCGAACTGCGCGAGGCTGAGAAGCACGGGAAAGATCACGCCGACCAGCGATCCGAAATATGGGATGTAGTTGAGGAACGCGATCAGGACCGCCCAGAACAGCGCGAATTCGATCCCCAGCAGCACCATGATCCCGAAAGACATGAGGCCAAGCATGGCGTTGATGACGGTCTTCACGAAAAGATACTGGCCGATGCGTTCGTTGATCCTTGACAAGAGTGACAAGGCCTTCTGCCCTGCGTCCTCTCCTCCCATCGCGATGATGACCTTGCTGGCCATCGCACCGCGTTCCGCCATCAGGAAGCTGGCATAGAGAACAACGAGAAAGAGCGTGACCCCGAACCCCCTCAGCGACAGCAGTGCGGGGGTCACCCAAGAACGAACATCAATCTGGTCAAGCGTGACGCGGCGCAGGTTTTCCCAGGTCGGCTCGTCCTCGATACCCAGAAGACTTGCTCTGAGGGTGATGAGCGCATCGAGATTGGATTCGTAGCTGGGCAGTGCGGCCAGCACCTGCCCCAGATTGTTGATGACAAGGACGAACAGCAGACCCATGCCGATCGTGAAGAAGATCAGGATGAGAGTGTGCAGGGCCCAGTCCGGTAGCCGGCCCACGACCGGCATCCGCCTCATTGTCGCAGCCGCCGTCAGCAGCACGTAGACAGAGATGACCGCCGCCAGAACCGGCAACAGCACCGGCCGTCCGATCCACAACAGCCAACCAAGCATCAAGGTCAGTGCAATGGCGTAGGTCGTATTCTGCATTTTCGTTTTGACGTCCAAGGGCATTGCGACCTCTGGCCTTTCTCAAGCATCTGTCACCGCCCAGTCAACGCGTCCGGGGTCCGCTGCGCAAGCTATGAAAGCGCAGACCACGCAGCGCAGGACACACAATCGCAAGACCGCTTCACATTGCAGGCTGCCACTTTGTTTTGCGCGCCGGTAGCTGAACTGCATCAATCCTGACGTTTGTGATTGGCTTCAACCAGATGACAGTCGAAAAAAGCGAGAACCTTTCGTTTGCCGCGTGCCTCTGTTGATCCTTGTGTTATTTCAACACTATGGACATCGTACTGGTTACCACTCTCATTGCGTCGCTTTTTCTCATCATCGGTCTCGCCGAACCGTTGGCCGCCCGATTGCGTTTGCCCTACACGGTGATCCTCGCGGTCATCGGCATCCTGCTTGGTGTGGGTGCGATCTTCTTTCTGCGAACCGACTTCACCAATGCGTTGAATCCGGTGGCCGAGGCGATCCTCGGGATTCCGATACGCTCGAACGTGTTCCTCTACGTCTTTCTGCCGACGCTTCTGTTTCAGGCGACGCTTGGCATGAATTTGCGGCGGATGCTGGACGACTGGGTGCCGATCCTCGTTCTTGCCGTTGTGGCGGTGGTCGTGGCCACGTTCAGTGTGGGCTACGCGTTGTCCTGGGTCAGTGCGCTGCCCTTGGCAGCCTGTCTGCTGATCGGTGCCATCGTCTCGACGACAGACCCTTCGGCCGTCGTCACGATCTTCCGGTCGATTTCGGCGCCGCGCCGTCTTGCCCGGATCATCGAGGGTGAAAGCCTGTTGAACGACGCGGCGGCCATCGCCCTTTTCGGACTGTTCATGGGCTTTGTGATGCTGGGCCTGCCAGATCCCGACCTTGGAGAGGCGCTGGCCCGCTTTCCGGTCCTGATTGCGGGCGGTGCATTCATCGGGTGGCTGGCGGCACGGGTCGCGGTCTGGGTCATGTCCCTGTTCAAAAGCCACGAACTCGCGCAGATTTCGATCTCGGTGTCGCTGCCGTATCTTGCCTATATCGGGGCCGAGCAAAGCATCGGTGCATCGGGGGTCATCGCCGTGGTTGCCGCAGGTCTGACACTGAACCTGACCGGACCCGGGCGCTTGCCGCCCCAGGCGTGGACCAACCTGCGCGAATTGTGGGAGGTGCTGGCGCATTGGGCCGGGGCGCTGATCTTTATCTTGGCGGCGTTCCTGATCCCGCGCCTGCTGGAAGAGGTCCGGGTCACGGACTTCCTGCTGGTGGGCGTGGTGATCCTTGCCGCCATCGCTGCAAGGGTGGTGATCCTGTTCGGACTGTTGCCGCTGCTGACGGTCCTGCGCGTCTCGCCCGCCGTGGAACGGCCCTACCGGGTCGCGATCCTCTGGGGTGGTTTGCGGGGCGCGGTTACCCTGGCGCTGGCACTTGCGGTCACCGAAAGCTTCCGGGTGCCGAACGACATACAGCGCATCGTCGGCATTCTCGCCACCGGCTTCACCCTGTTCACGCTGATCGTGCAGGGGACGACCCTGCGGTGGGTCATCGGGCGGCTGGGACTGGACCAGTTGTCGCCCATAGATCAGGCGCTGTCGCGCCAGGTTGTCGCCGTGGCCCTGCAGACGGTGCGCGAGGATGTCGCCCGCACGACTGAAAACTACGATCTGAGCCATGACATCGTGCGGTCCGAGGCGAAACGCTTCGGGGATCGGTTGGACGAGGCGGTCAAGACTGCCGAAGACAGCTCTGATATTCTTGACCGCGACCGGGTGACGCTGGGCCTGATCGCGCTGGCGGGTCACGAGCGTGACACGATTTTGGCGCGCGTGCGCGAGAGAACGATTTCAGCGCGGATGGCGGAACAGGTCCTGTCGAATGCAGACCGTCTGATCGAGGGTGCGCGCACCGCTGGACGCAGTGGCTACCAGCGTGATGCACGCCGCACCGTGGCCTACGGGCGCACGTTTCGCGTGGCGGTTTTCCTGAACAACAGGCTTCATGTGTCGGGGGTGCTAGCCCGGATGACGGCGGACCGGTTCGAACTGCTGTTGTCCCAACGGCTTGTGCTGCGGGATCTGGGCTCGTTCATCGACGGTCGTATCCGCCGGATTCACGGCAGGCGGCTGGCCGATCTTCTTCGCGAACTCTTGTCCCGCCGGATCGACGCGGTCGAGACTGCGCTAGAAGGGCTGCGCCTGCAGTATCCAGGCTACGCCGAAGAACTGGAGCGCCGGTTCATCCGCCGGACGGCATTGCGGCTCGAAGAACGTGAATACGCCGTCATGCGCGAGGACGGTCTGATCGGCGCAGAGGTCCATACCAAACTTCTGGAAGATCTGTCCGCGCGACGTGCCGCCGCAGAGGACCGGCCCCATCTGGACATCGCGCTGCAGCGGATCGAGCTGGTGCGGCAATTCCCGCTGTTCAAAGGTCTGAAAGACACAAGCCTCAAGCGGCTGGGACGTGCCTTTCAGACACGCTATGTCAACGCAGGCGATGTCATCATCAGCAAGGATAGCCCGGCCAAAAGCGTGTTCTTCATCGCGTCCGGTGCGGTCGAACTTGAAACCGCCGGTCAGACCTGGCGACTTGGTCGCGGGGAAATGTTCGGTCAGATTGCAATTCTCATGAACCGGCCCCGCCGCAACGAGGTGCGCGCAATCGCCCCGTCCACCTTGCTTGTTCTCGACGAAGAACGGTTCCGGCGTCTGCTTGACCGAAGCTCTGCCGTGCGGGACGCCGTCGAGGCAAGTGCCAAAAAACGCGGCATCTCGCCCGAAAGCCTGCAGTCGTCGGAACAGGAAGGCACCACGGCCTAGACCGGTCAGGCTGCGGCCGCATGACGGGGTGTCGCGTGGCCCTGGATCACTGCTTTTCTTCCGATGTGATCGTCGGGATTTCGGTGCGTTCTTCTTCCGGGGCGCCGCACAGCAATTCGACCGCGCGGTCGGCGGCATCCTGAAAGGGCTCCAGCACAAGGTCGGCACCGGACCCGAACAGTTCTTCAGTGTCGCGGGGGTGATGCGATGCGACGGCGATCCTGCCACGGAATCCGGAGGTGCGGGTCAGTTGGATCAGTGTTGTGCGCGTATCCTCGTGGCTCAGCCCCGTGGGGTGAAGAGGCACGGTAGAAACGATCCATTCCGCATGCGTCAGCGGCAGTTCGGCCACGAACTCGGGGTCGGTTGCATCTCCGAACTCGGTCGCGAGACCAAGCTCGCGCCAGCGCTTGATGGAGAGCGGGTTGAAGTCGACCCCCAGCACCTTGATACCGCGTTTTTGCAGACGCAGCCCGATGGCGGTGCCGAACCGCCCCAAACCGAAGATGATAACAGTATGTCCGTCGTCACGGTGCAGGGCTGCCTCGGAGGCTTCGCGCGGGGTGCCCCTGCGCTCGAAGACGCCCAGAAAGGGCTCGAACGCCGCGTAAAGGTGGTGCGAATAGGTAATCATGTAGGTCGAGGCCGCAATCGTGACGAGGCCGACCATCGTGACAAGGCCAAGGGCGTCTTCCTGAACATGCCCCAGCGACACCCCCATGGCCACGAAAATCAGTGAGAATTCGCTGATCTGCGCCACTGTCAGACCCGCAAGAAAGCCCGTGCGTTTGCGGTAGCCCAAGGCTCCCATGATCACGAGCACGATCAAGGGGTTTCCGATCAGAACGAAGAGCGAGAAGATGATCGCACCCGTCACATGGGTTCCCAGAAGTGACAGGTCGAGAGTAGAGCCAAGTGCAATGAAGAAGAACAACAGCAGGAAGTCACGCAGCGGCTCAAGGCGGGCCGCAATCGTCTCGCGGTAGGGTGTCGAGGCAAGTGCGACGCCTGCAAGCAGCCCCCCGACTTCCTTGCCCAGCCCAACGATATCGCCTGCCGCTGCGAACATCGCGGCCATGGCGATGGCAAAGATCACCAGAAGCTCGGGCGCCCGGGCCAGACGCTCGGTCAGCGGGTTGGCGACATAGCGCACGAACAGGACGACAAGTGCCACCATCGCGACGCCAGAGGTCAGGACCATCGTCACCGACCCGCCGCCATGTCCGCCGTCGCCCCCGGCGCCGATGCCGACGGCAGACAGCACGATCATCGCAAGGACCACGACAAGATCCTGCACGATCAGAAAGCCAAGTGCGATCTGGCCGTGAAGGCTGTCGATCTCGCGCTTGTCTGACAAGAGTTTCACGATGATGATCGTCGACGAAAACGTCAGCGCGACCGCCACGTAAAGGCTGGTGATCGCCCCAAGTCCAAGGGCCAGACCGATCAGGTATCCGAAGATCGACGTAAAGGCGACCTGGCCAAGTCCGGTCAGAAGCGACACGGCCCCAAGCGAGCGGATAAGCTTTACATCAAGCTTGATGCCCACAAGGAAAAGCAGCACAGCGATGCCAAGTTCGGACAGAAGGCTGATCTGTTCGTCCGACCGCACTTGGTCAAGAGCAGAGGGACCGGCGATCAGGCCGACCGCGATGAAACTGACGATAAGCGGCTGGCGCAGGATGATCCCGAAAAAGCCGACCACCGCTGCCATGACCAGAAGCGCGGCAATTTCCACGAAAGGTGATTGAACAACGAGTTCCAGCAATTTTTCTGCCCTGTTTATCTTTTTTTGCTGCCTTGTCCGGGCTGACCCCGACCGCTGTGCCTGCCCTTGCGGATGTCGCTCACGCCGATCTTTCCGTCATTGATCCAACGCAAAATGTCACATGAAAGCGTCCGGCCTCACCCAAAACCTGTCGAAGATCAGGACGGCGCCAGGGGCGGTGCAGTCGTTTAACCCGGTGCAGGGGAGAGTGGCATCGGAACCGGCAGGGTAATCACATGGCGCTCCAGCCCTTCGAACCCCTGTCGCCAGACAGAAATCATCGCCACCAGCGTTGATGAACGTTGCGGATATCCGGCGGAAACAACTGCATCAAGCTTATAGGTGACCGGACAGCCGCGTGAGTCAGGGATACTTTGGTCGACATGAAGGGTTTGTGCCGCGGCGTCGGGGGCCTGCAGCGTCAACCGAAAGCCCCTCAGGATGGATCTCTGGCTGATAGCAATAGTCCGGTCCGCCGGGTGCCGCGAAGTCTTCCAACAGCAGGGAAAAGGTGCCCCAGGGGGCAGCGGTTGGATCGTCCGGGTGGGGGATGTCGATCCGGGTCAGATCGGTTGCGTCATGGACCTGTCCGACGCCTGACGCGTAGAGCACCGTAGCGGGGACGCGAATGTTCAGATCACGCAGCAACGGCTCTGCCGATTGCCTTGCGCTTTGACGTGTCTCGGCAAGTGCTGCATAGGGCGTGGCCTCGACCTCGGCCATCGCTTGTTCGCCTTCGCCGGCCCGAAAGGGTGTTCCCGAAACCCAGGCGTCCCGGTCCAGATCGACAACGAAGATATTCGCGTAGGGAAGGCCCGATCCGCGCTGTAATCCAAAGGTCTCGTAGGCAAAATATCGCCCGTCATCGGAAAATCCGATGATCTGGTCATGGGTGTACTGTCCCGCTTTGGAGTGACCGGCCAGAAGGGTCATGCAGACCGCAATGGCGAGGGCGGTCATCCAGCGAACCGGGCTGCGCCCTTTATGTGTAGGCTCCGGTGCAGTGTTTGACATGGTGATCACCACGTTGCTTTGGGCGGCTCTAAAATCGTTCGGGGTTGCATGGGGTCAAGGCAACAGGATGGCTTGCTCAGCCGGGTTGATCGGCGTTTGCCACAGGCAGGCTCTTGGGCATCACGTGCAATCTCGGTCAGCAATAGCCCGGAAAACCGGGCTCGTCAGGCAGGGTGAAACGGGCCTCGACATCTCCGCCGCGTGCCGTCTCGGCGTTGATGTGAACGACGCCGTTGTCGACCCTGATCGCAGGTTCTGCGGAGTTCGAGGGCATGATATCCCCGCTGAAATAGTTACTGTCGGGATCTGTCGCGACGCTGACGCTCTGGACTGGGGGGCGGTCCCCGTCACGATCGAGTTGCGTCCCATAGACGATGACATCACCGCTTTCATCGTAGGCCGCAACGCGAATGCTGAGCGTCGTTCCGTCAGCATGTCCATCCCGGGGAGCGCACCAATACGCAAGAGTCAGATCATAGGATTGGTCACCAAAGGTCATTTCGCCGATGGTATCAGGTGCCCCGGACGGATCTTGCGCTGCCCCGGTTTCCTGAGCGCTGCCAACGGTGGCGAAGCTTGCGAAAGCCCCCAACGCCACAGCGGCGAATGATTTGCGCTGGCAATATGCCAGTGAGGAAAAATATTTCGTCATCGTCAGCCTCTTGAGTTTGGTGAAGGGGTGCTTTCGGTAAACTTCAATGTGTAATACAATAGGAAGCTACAGTAATTATTGCAATTTATCCAGTCCGATGCCGGGCTTGGCGGGGGTGCCTGCCTCGCAAGATCGAAAATGAAACAGGCCGTGTGCCGCGTGGCGACGGATCGAACCACCTTGGCAAGGCGCAGGGTGCAGGCAGGTTGGTCAGTCCAGATAGATCCGCAAAGCGGCTTCGGTTCCGTCGCGCCAGATCAGGGTCAGCCACTGTTCGAAGGCAGCGGCGAAGGTCGCATTCTGTGCCAGAGCGCCGTAGATGTGGCGCTGTTCCAGCCATGCGGCTGGGCGGTCTCTGGCGGCTTGCGCCGCAGATTGCAGACCAGTCCACTGCGGATCGTTCGGCGCGATCACGCTGCCGTCTTCGCGGGTGCCTTCACACATCCGCGCCCAGAGCGCTTCGACCAGCGCCAGACCCGAAACGGGCTTGTCCGCCTTCAGCGCATCCCGCACGACAGGCAGTAGAAATCCGGTATGGCGCGACGACCCGTCAAAGGCGACCCGGCGCACGGTGTCACGGATTTCGGGGTTTGCGAACCGCTGGTCGATCAGATCGACGTAGGCTTCCGGCGTCATGCCCGGCACGGCGGCGACGTGGGGGACGATTTCCTTTAGTTCGACCTTGCGGAACAGACCGTGGATCAACGGGTGGCTCATGCAGGCGTCAATCGTCTCGACACCCAGCAACTCACCGGCGTTGGCGATGATCTGATGGCCTGCATTCAGACAGCGCAGTTTCATTGCCTCGTAGACATGCACATCGTCGGTGATCGTCACACCCAGATCCTCCCACGGGGGGCGACCGGCGCAGAAGCGGTCCTCGATCACCCATTGGCGAAAGTTTTCGTGGGTCACGGGCACGGCGTCGGCGACACCGAAGTCACGGGCAAGCGCCAGTTCCGACGGGCCTGTTGCAGGCACGATGCAATCGACCATCGCGTTCGGGAACGTGCTGTTGCTGTCGATCCAAGCGGCCAGTTCAGGATCGGACAGCCGGGCAAGGCCGGTGACCGTCTGACGCAGGATGTCGCCGTTCCCTTGCAGGTTGTCGCAGGACTGGCTGGTGAATGGCCCAAGTGCGGCGTCACGCCGTGCGCGCAGGGCTGCCACCATCGCGCCGAAGGCGGTGCGCGGTGTGTCGGGGTGGGCGGCGTCATGCACCATGTCGGCGTGGTCTGCGTCGAATGTGCCATCGCCTGCCTGATAGTATCCGCCTTCGGTTACCGTAAGCGATACGATGCGGATCGCCGGGTCCGTCATCGCATCGATCAGGGCTGCATTGTTTTCTTCGACAGGAATGAAATTGATCATGGACCCCGTCACCTCGGCTGACTTGCCAGCGGGGTGAAGTTCGATCAGCGTCGTCAGACAGTCCTGTGCCAGAATCTTGTCACGGGCAGCCGCATCCCCGGGGCGAACGCCAGCGCCGATGATCGCCCAGTCATGCGCCTTTCCGGCGTCCATCAGCCGGTGCAGATACCAGGCCTGATGGGCGCGGTGAAAATTGCCCAGACCGATGTGAACGATCCCCGGCGACAGATCGCTGCGGGCGTAGGATGGAACGCGAACGTCGCCGGGTAGATCGGTCAGTGTCGCGAGTGAAAGGGGGGTGGCCATGCGGTGTCTTTCGTTCGGAGCGTATGAGAATGTAGCCGGCTGGTCAGCTCATCCACTGGCCGCCGTCAACATTATAGGTCTGCGAGACGATGTAGTCGGCATCGCTGGAAGCAAGGAAGACCGCCATGCCCGTCAGGTCGGAAGGCACGGCGAAGCGACCGGCGGGGACGCCTGCCGCGACCTCGGCTTTCTTCTGGCCCAACGGCTTGTCTTCAAGCCTGGCGAACATGGAATCCACATGGTCCCAATGGTCGCCATCCACGACGCCGGGGGCGATGGCGTTCACGTTGATGCCATGCCGGATCAGGTTCAGCCCTGCGGATTGCGTCATCGAGATGACGGCAGCCTTGGTCGAACAGTAAACCAGCACCAGCGCCTCACCGCGACGACCGGCCTGCGACGCCATGTTGATGATCTTGCCGCCGTGGCCCTGCGCGATCATTTGCTTTGCCGCAGCCTGCATGGTGAACAGCGTCCCGGCCACATTCACGGCATAAAGCCTGTCGTAAGAGGCCCGCGTGATGTCGACCGTTTCGGCGGCGTCGAAAAGGGCGGCATTGTTGATCAGGATGTCAAGCTTGCCTGCCTTGTCCACGACCGCCGCCATCGCCGTATCGATGCTGGCCTGATCGGTCACGTCCAGATGAACGGCATAGGCCCGGTCGCCCAGTTCGGCAGCCGTTGCCTGCGCGGCCTCAAGGTTGATATCGGCGATGGCGACCGTGGCGCCTTCGGCGATGTAGCGTTCGGCAAAGCCGCGGCCGATGCCACGGGCCGACCCGGTGATCAGCGCGGAACTGCCTGTCAGGCGTGTCATACGATGCGGTGTCCCTTGTCATCGAAGCGGTGAATGTTCTCGGCCTGCGGTTCGAGGTGGATCGTGTCCCCGTGCGTCAGACTGACTTCGCCGCCGGCGCGCACGGTCATGGGTTCGGCCATGTCGTCGATGTGGACGTGAAAGAAGGTGTCCGACCCCAGATGTTCCGCGACGCCGACGCGACCCGTAAAGGTGCCCTCGCTGTCGACGACATCCAGATGTTCGGGCCTGATTCCGATCGTATGGGCATCAAGCGCCGCAGCGCGCGCACCGGTCATCAGGTTCATCTTGGGGCTGCCGATAAAGCCCGCGACGAAGGTGTTGCGCGGTGCTCGGTACAATTCGAGAGGCGATCCCACCTGTTCGATATGTCCCGCGCGCAGCACGACGATCTTGTCGGCCATCGTCATCGCTTCGACCTGATCGTGCGTCACGTAGACCATCGTGGTTTCAAGCTTGTTGTGAAGCTCCGAGATTTCCATCCGCATGCCGACACGCAGCGCGGCGTCGAGGTTGGACAGGGGTTCGTCGAACAGGAACGCCGCCGGTTCGCGCACGATGGCGCGCCCGATTGCGACCCGTTGCCTTTGGCCACCGGACAGCTGGCCGGGGCGGCGGTCGAGGTAGTCGGTCAGGTTCAGCGCGTCGGCGGCCTTCTTGATACGGCGGTCCTGTTCGGCCTGATCCATGCCTGCCATCTTCATCGGGAAGGCGATGTTCTTGCGCACCGACATATGCGGATAAAGGGCGTAGCTTTGAAACACCATGGCCAGACCGCGCTTGGCGGGTGGCAGGTCTGTGGCGGGTTTTCCGTCGATGCGGATTTCACCGCCCGAGACGTCTTCGAGCCCCGCGATCAGCCGCAGAAGCGTGGACTTGCCGCAGCCGGACGGGCCGACGAAGACCACGAATTCGCCGTCCTCGATGGTCAGGTCCAGCGGGGGAATGACTTCGACGTCGCCGAATTTCTTTTGCACTTTCTCAAGCGTGATACGTCCCATGAGAGATGCTCCCTATTTCACGGCGCCGAAGGTCAGACCCCGGACAAGTTGTTTCTGGCTGAACCACCCAAGGATGAGGATCGGCGCGATCGCCATCATCGAGGCGGCGGACAGCTTGGCGTAGAACAGACCTTCGGGGCTGGAATAGCTGGCGATGAATTTCGTCAGCGGCGCCGCCGAGACGGTGGTCAGCAGGATCGTCCAGAAGGCTTCGTTCCACGCGAGGATTATGTTGAGAAGGATGGTCGATGCGATGCCCGGAATGGCCATCGGCGTCAGCACATAGATGATCTCGTTTCTGAGGTTTGCCCCGTCCATGCGGGCGGCTTCGAGGATCTCGCCGGGGATTTCCTTGAAGTAGGTGTAAAGCATCCAGACGATGATCGGCAGGTTGATCAACATCAGCACCACGATCAACAGGATGCGGCTGTCCATCACGCCAAGCCATTTCGCCAGCAGGACCAGCGGATAGAGCACGCCGACGGCGGGCAGCATCTTGGTGGACAGCATCCACAACAGCACGTCCTTGGTGCGCCTGCCCGGCACGAAGGCCATCGCCCATGCAGCGGGCACCGCGATCAGGATGCCCAGAAAAGTCGACCCAAGTGCTATGACGATCGAATTGGTCAGCGCCAGCGGGTAGTTCGACCGCTCCTGCACCGCCCTGTAGTTCTCGATCGTCCAGTCGAACAGGAACCAGACGGGCGGATCCGCGATGGCCACGGACTCGGATTTGAAGGACGTCAGGAAGGTCCAGAGGATCGGAAAGAAGATCAGCAGGCCAAAGAACCAAGCCAGCCCGGTCCACATCAGCTTTTTCCGTGTCGATACAGCGCGTGCCATGTCCGTGCCTCCCTTATGCGTCGAGGTTCTTGCCGACGATCCGCATCAGGAAGATCGCGACGATGTTGGCGAGAATGACGGCGATGATGCCACCGGCCGAACCCAGACCGATGTTCTGGCTGTTCAGCACCCGTTCGTAGACTAGATAGGTCAGCGTCCGCGTGCCGAAGGCGCCGCTTGTCGTCACGAAGATCTCCGCGAAGATCGACAAAAGAAAGATGGTCTGGATCAGGATCACGACGGTGATGGCGCGGGCCAGATGCGGCAGGATGATATACCGAAAGCGGCTCAGGGGCGGTGCGCCGTCCATTTCGGCGGCCTCCAACTGGTCGCTGTCCAGCGATTGCACGGCGGTCAGCAGGATCAGCGTGGCAAAGGGCAGCCATTGCCACGCGACGATCACGATGATCGAAAACAGCGACGATTGACTAAGGAAGTCGTAGGGCTGCATCCCCAACGCTTCGGCGGCATAGGAAAACAGCCCGTTGTCCACGTTGAAGAACATGTTCTTCCAGACCAGCGCGGATACGGTCGGCATGACGAAGAATGGCGCGATGACAAGAATCCGCACGATGCCCTGCCCGAAGATCGGCTGGTCCAGAAGCAGCGCCAGAAGCACTCCTCCGATGATGGTGATGCACAGGATGCCGCCCACCATTTGGAACGTTGTTCCCAGTGCCCGCAGGAACGAGCTCGAGGTCAAAAATGACTCGTAGTTGCCGAAGCCGATCCACGGCTCGAAGATGTTCCGCATCGGAAGATATTGCGAGAAGCTGAAGTAAAGCGTCATTAAGAGCGGCACCAGCATCCACACCAGCAGCACGAAGACTGCGGGTGCGATCATCCATCGCGCGGCGGATCTTGAGTGCTGCGTCGCCATAACGGGCCTCCCAACCGTGATTGCATCAGTCAAACCGAAGTTTGCGAAAGCCGCAGTGCGGCTTGCGAAAAGTCCGATGTCGCAAGGGTGGCAAGGCGGGGTCTGATCCCCGCCTTGCGCAATGGGTGCGCCTAGTAGCCTGCGGCTTCCATTTCCTCGGTCGTCAGCTGCTGGGCGTTCGCCAGTGCTTCCTCTGCGGTTTGCTGACCGGCCAGAGCTGCCGAGAACTCCTGACCGACCTGCGTGCCGATGCCCTGGAATTCAGGGATCGCGACGAATTGGACGCCGGTATAGGGAACCGGATCGACCGCAGGGTCGTTCGGATCAGCCGAGTTGATGCTGTCCAGCGTCATCTGCGCGAAGGGGGCTGCGGCCAGATACTCTTCGTTCTCGTAGAGGGATGTGCGCGTGCCCGGAGGAACGTTGGCCCAGCCCTCGTTTTCTGCGACCAGTTCGGAGTATCCCTGACCTGTCGCCCAAGAGATGAAGGTCTTGGCGGCGTCGACCTCGTTCGAGGACGACGGGATCGCCAGCGACCAGGCCCAGAGCCAGTTACCGCGTTTGCCCAGACCGTTGTCGGGTGCCAGCGCGAAACCAACCTGATCCGCTACTTCGGAATCGTCAGGGTTGGTCACGAAGGATGCGGCGACCGTCGCGTCGATCCACATGCCGCAGTTGCCTTGCTGGAACAGGGTCAGGTTTTCGTTGAACCCGTTGTTGGCGGCACCGGCGGGCCCGGATTCTTCCATCATTTCCAGATAAAAGGTCAGTGTATCAGACCAGGCTTCGCTGTCGAACTGGGCGTTCCAGTCTTCGTCGAACCATCGCGCCCCGAACGAGTTCGACATGGCAGTCAGGAAGGCCATGTTCTCGCCCCAGCCCGCCTTGCCGCGGACGCAGATGCCGTTGATGTCGTTTTCGCGGTCGGTCATGGCGGCTGCGGCCTCGCGGATGAACTCCCACGTGGGTTCGTCGGGCATCTCCAGCCCGGCCTCTTCCATCAGGTCGGTGCGATACATGACCATCGAGGATTCGCCGTAGAAGGGCGCTGCATAGAGCTCGTCGTCCACGGTCAGGCCGCCTGCGATGGCGGGCAGCAGATCGCTTTCGTTCCAGTCCTCGGACATGCCGTCGGACAGGGACACCAGCCAGTCGTTCTGCGCCCAGATCGGAACTTCGTAGGTCCCGATCGTGATGACGTCGTACTGGCCACCGCCGGTCGAGATGTCGGTGGTCACGTTCTGCCGCAGGACGTTTTCTTCCAGCGTCACCCATTCAAGCTGAATGTCGGGATGCTGTTCGGTGAAGTCGTCGGTCAGACCCTGCATGCGGATCATGTCGCCGTTGTTCACGGTGGCGATGGTCAGTGTTGTGGACTGGGCCAGGGCTGCCCCGGCACTCAGGCCAAGCACGGCCACTGACGATGTCAGTGTGCTTTTAATATTCATGTGTTCCTCCCAAGGAAAGTTTACGCGTGTTAAATACTAGAAAAGATAAGGCCGTTCTGTCAAGCGTGAGCCGAAACCAATTACGCCGCAGTGCAGCGTATTCTGGTCAGGCAGAGGCTCTGATGGTGATTTCGCCATTGAAAAGTTGTAAAACCGCGTCATCCTGTGATTTTTCCGCGCGTATCTTTTGGGCCAGCCGTGCGACCGCACCATGTCCGATCCCGTCGACGTTCTGGGCGACCGTTGTCAGGGTGGGCGTCGTGAAGGGGCACAGGGGATAGCCGTCGTGCCCTGCGATTCGCAGGCCGCCCCTGCGCTGTGCCCCGGGTTCCAGCCCATGCTGTGCTGCGGCCCGCAGCGCGCCGATGGCGACCCTGTCGTTGACGCAGAGGATCGACCGGTCAACCATCTCGCCGCGGCTGAAGTAACCGTCCATCACCGCTAGACCGTGACTTTCGTAGAAGCCGTCGTCCCGCATCTGATCGACGCCGAGGACGACCGGTTCGTGACCCAGTTCCTCCATCCGTGCGATGTAGGCCCGTTCGCGCTCCAAAGCATTGAAGTTGACGCGGGGCATTGCCAGAAACACAGGAGGCTCTCCGACGCGGCAAAGGTAGTCCACGATGAGACCGGTGCTTTGCATGTGGTCAGTGCCGACGAAATCGACACCGGCCAGCGCTCGCGGGCGTGAATCCGCAAGGACGATGGGCAAACGGTCGCGCAGTCTTTCGTAAGCCCCCAGGTCGCTGCGATTGCCCAAAGGCACGACGATTGCCCCGTCCACATTCATCGACAGCAGCGTCGCGATCGCCCGCGCCTCGATGGCCGGGTCGGAATGCGAGCACTGGGCGATCACCGTAAACCCTGCGTCCATGGCGGCCCTTTCGATGGCCTCGAGAAGCGCCGAGAAGAATAGATCGTTCAGATAGGGGGTGATCACACCGATCATGCTGGTGGTTTTGCGGTTCATCCGGGTTGCAAAGAAATTGGGAACGTATTCGACCTGATCAAGGCCCTTCTTGATACGCTCTTGCGATGTTCGGCTGACCCTGTCGGGGTCCTGAAAATAACGGGACAGGGTCGGTCGCGAGACGCCGATCGTGCGCGAAAGGTCTTGCATCGTGTCGATGCGTGGCTTGCGATCCGGCGGGTTTTCCCGATCAGTCATGGCGAGGCTCCCGGCAAGGGTCGGTAAAATTTGCCTTAAATTTGTTTACATGTGGAAAAAACTAATTTCCACGGAAAGGTGGCCCTTTGCCCCATTTCCTTATGTCGCGGGTTTGGCGGCAGACCTTGTCTTCACATGCGGCTTCCGGCACCGTTCAGGCCGACGTGGTCCGGAAATAGGAAAGCCCCCATGCACGCTTTGTTTTTCGAAGTCCGTCCGCATCCTGGTCATCTGGATCACTATTTCGAACACGTGGATCGGCTGCGCCCGGTGCTTGCGCGGCACACAGGCATGATGTTTCTGGACCGCTATTCATCGTTGAATGCGCCCGACGTGCTGTTGTCGCACCAGCTTTGGGACAGTGAAAAGTCGATTGTCGCCTGGCGTGCTGACGCCGAACACCGCCGCTCGCAGGGGGCCGGGCGAAAGGTGCACTTTGCCGACTATCGCATCCGTGTGGGCGCAAGGGTTCTACAGTGGAAATCTGGCGAACGGGTCGCACCCGTCGACTGCCGGACGGCACCGGACGCGCCGCATGTGCTGGCGCTTTATGGCACAGAGCCTGTGTCTGCCGCAGGTTACGAAAGCTTCGAAAGCGTGAACCGCAGGGGGAATTTCATCTCGTTGATAACGGTGTTGGGGTCAGATGCCGCAGATGCGGCTTTTCAGACGCATATACAGGCGCCGGGGCTTGAGACCGCTGCAGTCTTCAGAATACGCCGCGACTATGGCCAGTTCGACCGGGCACAAGCTCCGCACTGAACAGGGTCCCGGGCAGTCGTCACACCAAAGCTTCGGCAGATCTGCGCGATGTCCGGCGCGTAACGGCCAGCCTGCGCATCAGGGCTGCTATGAAGATCGCAGTAAGGATCAAGACGATGGTTGCCGCGGGCGCACTGTCGAGGAAAAAGCTTGCGTAGGTGCCCACCATCATTCCGACAAGACAGACGATGACCGAGACGACGAGCATCTTGCCGAAGCTGCGGACGGTCAGGAAGGCAATCGCGCCCGGTGTGACCAACAAGGCGACCGCAAGGATAAGCCCCGTGGACGACAGCGTCGATACGATGGTCAGCGAAAGCGCGCACAGCAAGCCGTAATGCAGAAGGTCCGTCGAGAGGCCCGAGGCCTTGGCCTGCGCGGCATCGAAGGTGTGAAGCAGCAGATCTTTCCACTTCAGGATCAGCAGGCCGGTCACCAGGATCGCGATCAACCCCGATGTCCAGAGGTCGGCACTTCCCACGCCAAGCATGTTGCCGAACAGAATATGGTCAAGATGCGCGTTCGTGCGGATCGAGGTGTACATGATGATCCCGACCGCAAACATGCCCGAGAACACCACACCCATCACCGTGTCCTGCTTTACCCGGCTGTTGTGTGCCAGATAGCCGGTGGCTATCGCGCAGAACATGCCGGCTGCAAACGCCCCCACGATCAACGGCAGGCCCAGTATCCATGCCAGCACGATCCCCGGCAAAGTGGCGTGGCTTACCGCGTCACCCATCAAGGCCCAGCCCTTGAGCACCAGAAAGCAGGAAAGCAATGCCGCTGGTGGCGCGACCAGAATGCAGATGAAAAAGGCGTTCCGCATGAACGGAAACTGGAATGGCAGCAGCAGGGCATCCATCACGGCGACAGTTCCTTTGGCGTCGTGTCCGGCCCGGATCGGCCTTCAAGGGACTGCGCCGCCTTGCGCCGTGCCGCCAGGATTCCGTGTTTCGGTGCAAAGACGAAGGCCGCCAGGAAGACCAGCGTCTGCAGGGCAACGATGATCCCGCCGGTCGCACCGTCGAGAAAATAACTCGTGTAGGCCCCAAGGAAGCTTGTCACCGTTCCGATCAGCACGGACACGACGATCAGTCTCTGAAAGCGGTCGCACAGAAGGTAGGCGGTGGCACCGGGCGTTACCACCAGTGCGATGACAAGAAACGCCCCGACCGTGATCATCGCGGCGACGATGGCAGCCGACAAAAGAATGAAGAAAACGGCCTTCAGCAGATCGGGGCGCAGGCCGATGGTGCGTGCGTGGTTTTCGTCGAAGAACACGACCATAAGGTCACGCCATTTGGCCGTCAGAACGGCCAGACACACAAAGCCGATGATCGCCAGTTGCAACGTGTCGCCCGGGGTGATGGCAAGGATATTGCCCATGATGATCGTCTGGATCGACACCGACATCGGTGACAGCGAAATCATGAACAAGCCAAGTCCGAAGAAAGAGGTGAAGATGATCCCGATGATGACGTCTGCCTTGAGGCCCGAGCGCTCGGTCAGAAAGAGCATGGCACCGGCGGCCAATCCTCCCGCAAGAAAGGCCCCAAGCGCGAAAGGCAGGCCCAGCATGTAGGCTCCCGCGACCCCGGGCACCACCGAATGGCTGAGCGCGTCTCCGATCAGCGACCAGCCCTTGAGCATCAGGTAGCAGGACAGGAAGGCGCAGACGCCACCGACCAGTGACGACACCCATATCGCATTGAACATGTATCCGTAGGAGAACGGTTCCAGAAGGGTTCCGATCACGCTTTGCCACCTTTATCGTCTCGACCGTCCTGTGCGGCGTCAGACCCGCCGGCGAGGGGTGGTGTGCCGCGCTTCTCGCCGTATTGCACGAAGGGGCGTTCGTCGTCCGTGATGATGCGCACCTCGCGGTTGTCGTCGCTGTCGTGGTGCAGATCGCCGCCGGCCAGTGTGAAATGTCGCAGGACGCCGCCAAAGGCCCGTTCAAGGTTGTCGCGGGTAAAGGTCGTTTCGGTCGGTCCGTGGGCAAGCACAGTGCCTTTGACAAGCACGGTGCGGTCGCAGAATTCGGACACCGACCCAAGGTTGTGTGTCGAGACCAGCATGACCCGCCCTTCGTCTCTCAACTCGCGCAAGAGCGTGATGATCTTTTCCTCGGTCTGGACGTCGACACCCGTGAACGGCTCGTCAAGCAGGATGACCTGACCGTCCTGCGCAATCGACCGGGCCAGAAACACGCGCTTGCGCTGTCCCCCCGACAGTTCGCCGATCTGGCGCTTGCGGAAGTCCGACATGCCGACACGGGTCAGGGCAGCCTCGACAGCGGCATGATCCTTGCGGGATGCGCTGCGCAGAAAGCCCATGTGCCCGTAGCGGCCCATCATGACCACATCCTCGACCAGCACGGGAAACGCCCAGTCCACTTCTTCCGCTTGTGGCACATAGGCGACCAGATTGGCGGCCAGCGCGTCTTTTATCGACTTGCCCAGTAGCGTGATTTCACCGCGTGCCGTCGGGACAAACCCCATGATCGCCTTGAACAGCGTCGACTTGCCCGACCCGTTCACGCCGACAAGGGCGGTGATCGTTCCGCGCGGCGTTTCAAAGCTGGCGTTGTGCAAGGCCGTATGACCATTGCGATAGGTAACGGTCACATCGTGCACCATGATGCCGACAGACGCATCCGCGTTGGCTGCGTCAATCGTGAGGTCCGGGGCTGTGTCGTGCATCATTGCATCCTTGCGGGTGGGCGGGGCGTCGGAACACAGATAAGCCGCTGCGGTCAGAAATCACCTTTGCGAAGCGTCGGCCACAGTGGCTCCCAATCAGTCCGACTGCGGTGCCAGGGCATCTGCGATGGTCTGGGCGTCAACGCGCAATAGATCAAGATAGGTTGGCACCGGGCCATCGGCCTCTGTCAGGCTGTCGACGTAAAGCACGCCACCATAGGCGGCTCCGGTTTCGCGCGCGACCTGTTCTGCCGGAGCCTGATTGACAGTGCTTTCGCAGAATACGGCAGGAATGTCATTTTCCCGCACCGCGTCGATGACGCCGCGCACTTGCTGGGGTGTGCCGGTCTGGTCGGCGTTGATCGGCCAGAGATATGCTTCGCGCAGGCCGAAATCACGGGCGAGATAGCTGAACGCGCCTTCGCAGGTCACAAGCCACCGGCGTGCCTCGGGCAGCGACTGGATGCGTGTACGAAACGGATCGATGGTCTCGCTGATTTGCTGCTTGTAGGCTTCGGCGTTGGCCGTATAAAGCGCCGCGCTGTCGGGATCATGCTCTGACAGGGCATCGCGGATATTGTCGACGTAGATCATCGCGTTATCCAGACCCATCCAGCCATGGGGGTTCGGCAGGCCTTCATATTCGCCGTCCACGATGGAAATGGGGTCGATCCCGTCCGTCAGGACCGCGGACGGCATGTCGCCCAGATTGTTGATGAACTGTTCGAACCAGCGTTCAAGGTTCAACCCGTTGTAAAGGATCAGGTCAGCACCAGACGCACGGACAATGTCCTGCGGTGTCGGCTCGTAGCCATGAATTTCAGCGCCGGGCTTGGTGATCGACACCACCTCTGCTTCATCGCCTGCAACGTTTTGCGCCATGTCCTGCAGGATCGTGAAGGTTGTGACGACTTTGAAAGGCGTGTCAGCCCCTTGGCCGCTGGCCTGACTTGCGATCACTGTTGTCGATGCGACGGCCAGAGCCAGTGCAACGGATCGCGGGAACGGGAAGGGCATCGAATACTCCTGTTTGGTTACCCTGCAGATAATGTTAATGCGAAGCACTCGCAAGTACTGATGCGAATGAGTTGCAAAAGTCTGCCCGGACCATCAGGTCGATGGCAGGCTAGAATGTCATTTCCACGCGCTGGGCATTGGCGAAAACCGTCCCTGTCAGGCGGTTGAGAAAGGTGCCGTGTCCGACCACGGCGATGCAGGCTTCGGGTTGCCCGGCCAGCCAGACCTTGAAGTCAGCCACCCGTGCCTCGAAAGCGTGCAGCGGTTCGCGCGGGTAGGGCGCACCGTCAAGCGCGTCGCTATGCCACCACGGATCGTCAAGGTGGTCGAAATCGAATGCCGGAAACGACTTGGCCAGAACACTTGGCGACTGACCGATGTCGCAATAGCTTTCCTGCATCTCGCGGTGCAGCGGCTGGATCAGGCGCGGGGCGGGGTGCTGATCGAATGCGGCAAGGGTGGTCTGGATCGCGCGGCTGAGTGGCGAGACGACGACAAGCTCGATGTCGTGCAGGTGCGAGACCTCCTTTGCAAGCGCCCGCGCCTGGGTGTGTCCGAGGTCGGTCAGAAGCGCATCGCGTAGGGCCGGATCACGGCGCAGCACGTCCTCGTCTGGTGCCACTGCCGCGCGGGCGTTGTGTTCGGATTGGGCGTGACGGATGAAATGGATACGTTTCGAGGACATGGCGCGAGGGCTCCGACAAAAGCGATACATCAGCGCTCTGCCCAATCTTTCGTGCGACCGCAACCGGATGTGGCCTGACGCACTGACAGAACCGGTTTTCCCTTCGGGTCCTGCCGTTCTGTCACTTCAACGTTACATAGGCATTCTACGTCCCACCCAATCACAGTATCCACAGGGGAATGGGACAATGAAAAAGACACATGTTTTGGCGGCGTCGGCGATTGCGCTGCTGTCCGCAACGGGGGCACGTGCCCAGTCCGAAGAGTTGGTGCTTTACTGCTCGGTTGGCGAGGAATGGTGCCGCGCCCAGTCCGAGGCCTTTGCCCGTGAAACAGGTATCAACGTGCTGATGACACGCAAGTCGTCGGGCGAAACCTACGCCCAGATCAAGGCCGAGGAAGGCCAGCCGCGCGGCGATGTCTGGTGGGGTGGCACGGGCGATCCGCATCTACAGGCTGCGCAGGAAGGTCTGACCATGGAATACCGTTCGGCCATGCTGGACGAGCTTCAGGACTGGGCCACGGCACAGGCCGAGACCGGTAGCTTCCGCACTGTGGGCATCTACGCCGGTGCGCTGGGCTTTGGCTACAACAGCGATCTGATCACCGACAACCCGCCGGCGTGCTGGGCCGATCTGCTGGACGCACGCTTTGAGGACGACGTGCAGGTCGCGAACCCGAACTCGTCGGGCACGTCCTACACGATGCTGGCGACGATGGTGCAGTTGATGGGCGAAGAAGAGGCGTTCGAATACCTTGCCGACCTGCATGGCAACATCAGCCAGTACACCCAGTCCGGCAGTGCGCCGATCCGCGCGGCTGCAACGGGCGAGACCGCCGTGGGCATCGTGTTCCAGCACGACGCCGTGGCGCAGACCGTGCAGGGCGCACCGATCGTGACCGTCGCCCCCTGCGAGGGCACGGGCTATGAGGTCGGCTCGATGTCGATCATCGAAGGTGGGCCCAACCCCGAAAGCGCGAAGGTCTGGTATGACTGGGCGCTGTCGCCTGCGGCCCAGGAAATCGGGGCAACCGCAAGCAGCTATCAGGTTCCGTCAAATACGAACGCAGCCACGCCACCGGAAGCACCCAAGCTCGCGGACATCAGGCTGATCGACTATGACTTTGCAGAGTACGGCTCCAGCGAAACCCGCTCGCGCCTGCTGGCACGGTGGGACGCTGAGATCGGCGCGCTGCCGAATTGATCGCTAAGTCCCGAACGAAACTGTTTGACCGGGCCAGCTTTGGCTGGCTCGGTCTTCTGCTGTTATCCGTCCTTATTCTACCGTGGTATCGCGGCGGTGATTTCGGCGCGTCCGCGTTGATCGAAGGCCTTGGTCCGCGGCCTTGGCTTTTGCCCGTCGCGGTTCCTGCCGTGTTGCTGGCGGGCCTCGCCGTGTCCGTTGCCGACTGGCGACGACATGTGGCGATCCTGCCGCTGGGCATTGCCGGACTTGTGTTGATGACGCTTCAGGGATTTGCAATCGGTCTGAACGGACCATTGATGCCGGGCATCGCAGCGATCTATCCGATGGCGGCCCAGGGTCAGCCGGGCATAGGTGCCGGTGGGCTTGTGACGGGACTGGCGCTTTTGGGGCTGATCTCGGACGCGCTGGCCGCACGCGGCTTTTGCCGGGGCGAGAGGTTCGCCGCAGCCTGTGTCGTCATCATCGTGGCACTGCTGTCGCTGTTCGTCTTCTTTCCCATCATCAAGCTTGGCTCGGCGGCCTTTACCGACGCGACAGGCGCATTGGCCATCACCCCGTTTCTGTCTCGCATTTCGGGTGCGGACCTCTGGGGGCTGGCCTGTCTGACCTCGCGCAACAGTTGCGGCGTTGTCATCAACACCGTGGTTCTGGGCGTGCTGTCCGCCGCTTTTGCCACCGGCCTTGGGCTGGCGCTGGCACTGCTGGTCGCGCGCACCGATTTCCGGCTCAAGCGCACGCTGCGGGCGATCTCGATCCTGCCGATCATCACGCCGCCTTTCGTGGTCGGCGTGGCGATCATCGTGCTGTTCGGGCGCAGCGGTGTCGTCACCGCCGAGGTCGCGGACTGGTTCGGTGTCCGCCCGGGTCGCTGGGTCTACGGCTTGCCGGGCATCCTGCTGGCACAGGTGCTGGCTTTTACGCCAGTGACTTTTCTGGTCCTGCTTGGAACGCTCGAGGCGATCAATCCGACGCTCGAGGAAGCCTCCGGCACCCTTGGCGCAAAGCCTTTCGTCACTTTTCGCAAGATCACCTGGCCGCTGCTGCGCCCCGGCATCGCGGCGGCCTTTCTGCTGGCCTTCATCGAAAGCCTTGCCGACTTCGGCAATCCCATCGTGCTTGGTGGCGGATACGACGTGCTGTCCACCAAGATATTCTTTGCCGTGGTCGGGGCGCAATATGACCTTGGCAACGCGGCGACGCTGGCTATCGTGCTGCTGGCGCTGACGCTGGCAGCATTTTGGGTGCAGACCCGGTGGCTGGGTCGTGCAAGCTATGTCACCGTCACGGGACGAAGCGATGCGGGGCTGGCGGCCCCTGTGCCGCGCTGGGTCCGCATCGCCGCGATTGCGGCGGTCGTGCCCTTCGTCGTCTTCACCCTCGCGATCTACGTTATCATCCTCTTTGGTGGCTTCGTGACCGACGTGGGCCGGCTCGACCTGACGCCGACCGTCAATCATATCTGGACCGCCTTTTCCTTCGAGATCGGTGCCGAGGGTCTGCGCCTGTATGGCTCGGCCTGGGATTCGCTCATCACGACGCTCTGGGTGTCGGCGCTGTCGGCTCCGCTGACGATGGGCATCGGCATCCTGACGGCCTGGCTGGTGATGCGGCAGGATTTCTTTGGCCGCCGCGCGTTCGAGTTCGGCACGATGCTGTCCTTTGCCATCCCCGGCACAGTGGTGGGCGTCAGCTATATCGTGGCGTTCAACGTCCCGCCTGTCGACATTACAGGGACGATGGTGATCCTTGTGATCTGTTTCATGTTCCGCAACATGCCGGTGGGTATGCGCGCAGGCATGGCGGCACTCGCCCAGATCGACCGCAGCATGGAAGAAGCAAGCCAGACGATGGGTGCGGGCGGTGCGCGCACCCTGCGCGACGTCGTGATCCCGCTGATCCGGCCCGCAATCTTCACCGCGCTGGTCTACGCCTTCGTCACCGCGATGACGGCGGTTTCGGCGGTGATCTTCCTTGTCTCGGCGCGCTACAACATGGCAACGGCCTACATCATGGGGCGGGTCGAGAACGGTGAATACGCGCTGGCCATCGCCTATTCGGCGGTGCTGATGATCGTGATGATCGCCTGCGTGGCGTTGATCCAGTTCGCCGTGGGGCGGCGGCAATTGGGACGGCGGACCGAATTGCAGGGTGCGGCAGCCGCACAACCGGCAGAATGAGCATATGAAGGACATCAACAGCGTGACGGAAACGGCGATCGAATTCGAAGGCGTGATCAAGCGCTATGGTGACGCCGTGGCGGTGAACGGGCTCAGCCTGTCGATCCGGCGCGGCGAACTGGTCACTTTCCTTGGCCCGTCGGGCTGTGGCAAGACCACCAGCCTGCGTTTGATTGCCGGGCTCGAATTGCCCACCGAGGGCCGGTTGCTGATTGCGGGACGCGATGTCAGTCGCGATCCGGCGTCGGAACGCAACGTGGGTATGGTGTTTCAGTCCTATGCCCTGTTCCCGCATATCAGCGTGCTGGAAAACGTGGCCTACGGCCCGATCATCCGCGGCGTGAAGAAGCCGCAGGCGCGCGAAAAGGCCCGCACGATCCTTGACCAGATCGGGCTGGGCGGTCTGCACGACCGCCTGCCGTCCGAACTGTCGGGCGGTCAGCAGCAGCGCGTCGCGGTCGCACGCGCCATCGTCCAGCAGCCGGACGTCATCCTGTTCGACGAGCCGCTGTCGAACGTGGATGCCAAGCTGCGCCGCCGGGTGCGGTCCGAGATCCGTGCGTTGCAGCAGGAATTCGGACTGACGGCTGTCTACGTCACCCACGATCAGGAAGAGGCGCTGGCCGTTTCCGACCGGATCGTCGTGATGGACAAGGGCCAGATCGCGCAGGTCGGCACCCCCGAGGACCTTTATGAACGTCCGGCCTCGGCCTTCATTTCAAGCTTCATCGGCGACGCCAATATTATCGCGGGCCGGGTGCAGTCCGGTCGGTTCGCGGGTGCCGGACTGGATCTGCCCGTGCCCGGCGGCGATGGTGCCGCGACGCTGTCGATCCGGCCCGAACGTATCGTGCTGGCCGCAGGGGGTGCGGCCCGCATCGACGGTGTGACTTATCTTGGCAGCCGGATGGAATATGCGGTAGCCAGCGGTGGCGTGTCGCTGCTTGTGTCGCGCCCGATCCCCGAGCCACGATTTGAAACCGGCGACGCTGTGCAACTTCACATCGATCCCGCAGGCGTGACCCGCCTTGACTGATGGAGCCTTCATGACCGACGCGATCATCCAACGCCATACATTGGCCTGCGATCTTGCCAGACGCGGCGGCGCGGCGGCGCTTGATTTCTTCAACCGACGCGACACACTTGCCGTCGAGGCCAAGGCGACGCCGCAGGACGTCGTCAGTCGCGCCGACCGCGAGGTCGAGGTGCTGATCCGCAAGGTGATCTTAGGTGCCTTTCCCGAGGACGCTATCATTGGCGAAGAGGACGCGCCGAAGTCCGGCACAAGCGGCTTTACCTGGGTGATCGACCCGATCGACGGCACCATGCCGTTCCTGTCCGGTCTGCCGCATTGGTGTGTGGCTATCGCCGTGGTGGAAGGGGACCGCACCGTCGCCGCCGCCACTTTTGCCCCGGTCCACGACCTGCTTTATGATGCACGCACGGGCGGCGGGTTCCGCTGCGATGGCGTCGATCAGCAGGTGTCGCGTGACCTTGCGATCACGGACGCCATGACGGCTGTCGGCGCAAGCCACCGGACGCCTCCCGGCGACGCTGCGGGCGTGATCGAACGGCTTTTGCTGGCCGGTGGTGCGTACTACCGCAACGGATCGGGGGCCATGATGCTGGCCGATGTCGCAGCCGGACGCCTTGCCGGTTACTTCGAGCCGCACATGAACGCGTGGGATTGTCTTGGCGGACTGCTGATGATCGAGGAGGCCGGTGGGCGCTGCAAATCCTTCGCGATGGCGGATATGCTGTCCGCCGGGGGACGGGTTCTTGCTGCGGCCCCGCGTGCCTACAAGGCGCTTTGTGATATTTGCGGTGATCAGCAAGGCTAGATCACCGGACAAGGAGACGGCGACATGATCATCTATGGACTAAGCACCTGTGCGGCTTGCCAGAAGGCCCGCAAGGCGCTGGAAGCTGAGGGCAAGGACATCAGCTTTCGCGATATCAGGGCAGAACCGCTTAGCGAAGCCGAGCTGGAAGAGCTGATTGCAGAGTTCGGGGACCGGTTGGTGGATCGAACGACGAATGACTACAGGGGCCTTAATGAGTGGCTGAAGAACTCGGAGCCAGAGGCCCAGATCGCGGCGCAGCCCAAGGTGATGTCGCGGCCAGTGATCCGTGACGGAGATGTGCTTTATCTGGGTTGGGACGAGGCCGTTCAAGAAGCACTGCTTTCGCCCTGAAGTCGATTGCGGCCACGTGCGGCCATGTGCGGCCACGCCCCCTCAGAGACCGTGCCGTAACGATGACCTCTTGCGCGGACAAGGCTATTTTCCGTCACAGGGTCTCTCATTTTTTGCCCACGATCGTCGGCACCGGTCTGGTCATGACTGACGTCGAAACGCTGAAGCATTGGTGCGACAGGGTCATCGTCCGCAGGGACGAGGCCGTTCAGGCTGATCGGTTCGCGTGAATGTGAATGTTCTGTCTGGCATCCCCTGGAACAGCGTTTCGCTGGCAGGGGTTTGTCATTCATCAGATGCAACTGAATGCAGAGCCTGCCTGTGGTGCCGCTGACCCGCACCATATAAAGAGGCACGAAGCGGCGTTGGGCTTGCGCGGGCAGGTGGACCTGACCGGCGATGTCGTGCAAACGCTGCAAGATAAACAGGTGGTTCGAGCAGAAACCAAGGGAGGGCGAAGATGGCGCACATGAATCGTAAGCTGCGGTCATGGGCCTTTGACAGTCTGTTCGCAGTCTGGACCAGCGCCTTCGCCCTCGGTATTCCGATCCTGTGGCTTGCTGGCACGCCTGCACGCCCCGTGCGCCGACTGACACGGCTGTGGGTGCGGGGCGCGATATTCCTGCTGCGGGTCGTCGTGGGGCTGGATTACACTGAACGCGGCCGCGCGCAGCGCCCATCCGGTGTCTGTATCATCGTGTCCAACCACGAATCGACCTGGGAGACCCTGGCCTATCTCGTGCTGTTTCCCGATGTGACCATCGTGGCGAAGAAAGAGCTGCTCCGCATTCCAGTGCTGTCGTGGTATCTGCGGCATTCGCCCATGATCATCATTGATCGCGAAACCGGCTCCAGCGCGTTCAAGATGATGCTCAAACAGGGGCGGGCGGCCCTTGCCGAGGGACGGTCGCTTCTTCTGTTTCCGCAGGGTAGCCGCATGTTGCCGGGAGAGCCCATCCGCTTCAGACGTGGCATCGAATTGCTTTATTCCCAGTTGAACACACCGGTGTTGCCGGTGGTCGTCAACTCGGGTGACTACTGGGGGGGCGCGCACTCTTTCAAGCAGCCCGGCAGCATCACCGTCTCTTATCTGGAGCCTGTTCAGCCAGGGCTTGGCACTGCGGCATTCACCGAGAACGTCCAGACACGTCTGCAAGCGGAACGGCAGAGCCTTGACCTGCACGGACCGGGCAGAGGGTGAATGACGGGTCGCGCTTTGCAAATCCAACCGGCGGGTCCGGTTCGTGTGGGTGCCTGCCCGCTTTGCGCTGCCTGTGCCGCGCATTTCCTGACGGTCGATCTGCGCGATTACTTTCGCTGCCCCATCTGTCAGGCGCGGTTCCTCGATCCCGCGCAGCACCTGTCGCGCGATGCCGAACATGCCCACTACCTGCACCACGAGAACGATCCCGACGATCCGCGCTACCGCCGCTTTTTGTCGAAACTCGCGGCCCCCCTGATCGCGCGACTGGCACCCGCGTCCCAGGGGTTGGACTATGGCTGCGGCGCCGGTCCGGCGCTGGCGGCGATGTTGCGCGAGGCGGGCCATGATGTCGCGCTCTACGATCCGTTTTTCGCAGCCGACCCGGCACGGCTGGACCAAACCTACGATTTCGTCACCTGCACCGAGGTGGCAGAGCATTTCCACCACCCCGCACGGGACTTCGCCCGTCTGCGGGCCATGATCCGCCCCACCGGCTGGCTTGCTGTCATGACCTGCTTTCAGGCCGACGACTCGCGCTTTGCCGACTGGTATTACCGCAATGACCCGACCCATGTCGTGTTCTACCGCGAGCAAACGTTCCGGCATCTTGCCGATGCCTGGGGCTGGACCTGCGATGTGCCGGCCAAGGACGTCGTGCTGATGCAACGCCCGAAGGCGTCCCCATGACAAGTTGGCTGCATGAAGAGCGTCTGAAAGCCGTCACGGGCGTTTTGCGGGACAGCGGTTCTGCGCGGGTGCTTGACCTTGGCTGCGGCGATGGCGACCTTTTCGTCAGGCTCGCCGTCGCGCCTGCACTGACAGAACTGGTCGGTCTGGATATCTGCCGCCCCTCGCTTGATCGTCTGCGAAGCAGGTTGGCGGGTTGTGACCCTGTGGTGCCCCGCATCGACCTGCGCGAAGCCTCGATGACCGACCCGACACCCGATCTGGCCGGGTTCGACTGCGCCATCCTTGTCGAGACGATCGAGCATATTGACCCCGACCAGTTGTCGAAGCTCGAACGGGCGCTGTTTCGTATGATGCGCCCGCAGACGGTCGTCATCACCACGCCGAATGCGGAATTCAACCCTCTGCTCGGGGTGCCCGCGCACCGGATGAGGCACCCCGACCACCGTTTCGAATGGAGCCGCACACAGTTCCGGCGCTGGTGCATGCGCGTGGCGAAGGCCGGGGGATACAGGGTGACGGTCAGGGATATAGCCGGTCAGCACCCCGATCTGGGCGGTGCGAGCCAAATGGGTGTGTTCGAGATGATCCAGCCCGATGCTGTGTGAAAACACGACAAGACAAGTAACCCCATTCAAGACGTCGCGGGGGCCGGCAAGAGCTGGATCGCCCTGCATGGCGTCACCCTTTCGTTTCAACGGTTCAAGAACACGCTGGCGTCGTCCGGCATCACGGGCCTTCGTCGATGCCTGAGACACCGCGCGGTTCAAGCCGCAGAGATGCCCAAACTGCTCATTCTGGCACTTGTCGGACCGGGATGGGCATGAAACAGGGGCCGGGAAAGTCCGGTCGCCATCGCACACTTGATCGGCTATCGGCTTGAAAAAATTTACAATGGTGTCAGTCTTGGCTCCATAGTTGAGTGCCAGTCTGGCGGCAGTAATCCGCGACCTTTGTCTTTGATGGGCCAGCCGCTCCCCTCAGACCTTGATGAACGGGAGGCGTCAGATTGAATACGGCCACTGACAACTTGTTCCTGTATCATCCGGACCCGATGTGGATCTACGAGTTGGACACGCTTCGCTTTCTGGCTGTCAACAAAGCCGCTGTGGCCAAATATGGATATTCCCAAGACGAATTTCTTGCGATGACGATTGCCGATATTCGTCCCGACGAAGACCGCCCGGCACTGCAGGCAAATGTCACGGCGATTACGGAAGGGCGGAGCGAGAGCGGAGCCTGGCGGCACCGGCTGAAATCCGGCGAGGTCATCTACGTCGACATCACGGGGCATACGGTCGACCATCACGGGCGTCGTGCGGAACTGATCGCCGCCCGGGATGTCTCGCGCTTCGTCAACGCCGAACGGACCGCAAAACAAGCGCTGGCCCGCGAGGAAGCGGCACGCCAGTCAAGTGACAGGCTTGCCCGGCAGTTTCAGGTCATGTTCGATTCCGTGCCGGGCATGTGTCTGGTGTTTTCACCGGACAGTTTCGATGTGGTCACAGTCAGTGACGCCTATATGGCTGCGGCGGGTCTTGCACGGACCGAGGTCGTGGGCCACAAACTGTTCGATGCGCTTCCCCATCAGCCCGAGGACCCGACCCATGAGGGGTTGCGTGCGTCATTTGATCGCGTCGTCGGTTCAGGCAAACCGGACCTGCTTGATGTGCAGAAATTCCGTTTGTCCGATGAAAACGAGCGTTACTGGATCGCGTCCAACACGCCGGTAACGGGGCCGGACAAAAAGCTGGTCTATCTCATTCTGCGGATACAGGACGTGTCGGACGTCATGCAACACGGTGCCGCCGATCCGGCAGTGCCGGACGGTGCGGCACTGGACAATGCAGAGATCGACCTCGTCGCCCATACGCATGCCTTGAAGTCCGACAATATCCGCCTTTCTGAGTTGGCCACGCGGCTGCGGACCACGCAGCGCCTGCTGTCTACCGGAACCTGGGACTACGTCATTGAAAGTGACCGGCTGGAATGGTCGGACAATGTCTACGAAATGTACGGCATTCCGCCCGAAGATTTCGGACGTGGGTTCGAAGACTATGCAACACTTGTTCATCCTGATGACCGTGCGCGGATGCAAGCCAACTTCGACGATTTCCTGAATTCGGACGGCATTGAGTTTTCGCTCGCCCACCGGATTCTGCGTCCTGACGGCGGGGTCGTTCATGTCCGTGGAATGGCGGAAAAGACAGACTCTGCCGAAGGGCCGGTGCTTCGCGGCGTGGTGCAGGATGCCACCGAGATCGTCGAATCCGCGCGCACTCTTGCGCAGGCCAAACGGATGCTTGAAATCGCGGGCAGTTCGGCGAGGTTCGGCGCCTGGCAGTATGACGTGGCGGAGGAACGGCTGGAATGGTCCACCCAGACTGCCCGGATCCACGATGAACCCGACGGGTTTTCGCCGCAGCTTGCGGATGGCATCGGCTATTACGCCCCCGAGCACAGGGATCGGGTCTGGGCCATGTTCCGGGCCTGTCTCGACAATGGCGAGCCCTTCAACGAGACGCTTCAGATCATCACCGCCAAGAGCCGCAGGATTTCGGTCCGCGTGACCGGCGAGGCTGAACGTGACGGGACCGGTCGGATCGTGCTTTTGAACGGGTCCTTTCAGGACGTATCGGAACTTGTGACGATCCGCGAACGAGCCGAGGAATCCGAACGGTTGCTGGCGATTGCCGGGCGGGCGGTCAAGCTGGGGGGGTGGCGTGTGAATCTCCTCAATCAAAAGGTGAGCTGGACGGACGGGACGGCGGCCATTCACGACCTGCCGCCCGGCACCCCTCCGACGGTCGGGGGCGGGATCGACTATTTCGCGCCGGAAGAACGGGAATCGGCGCGCAAGGTTCTCGATGACTGTGCCATGCACGGGATTCCCTTTGACGATGTCCGCGACCTGATCACCGTCAAGGGCAACCGGGTCCGGGTGCGTTCGATGGGTGTGCCGGTCCGCGACGATACGGGAAAGATCGTGGCCGTGCAGGGCGCAATGCAGGACATCACGGAACTGACGGCGGCCCAGCGAAAGGCTGGTGAGCTGGGCAGGCGTCTGGCCGAGACGCTGGAGAATATCGGTGACGCGTTCTACACGCTTGATCGGGATTGGCGGTTCACCTATCTCAACGGCAAGGCCGAGGTTGTGCTCGAGCGCAATCGCGACAGTCTGACCGGGTGTCGGATTACCGATGAATTCCCCGAAATTGCAGGCAGCGTGTTCGAAGCCCAATATGCCCGCGCTTTCAAGACTGGTGAGACGGCAACGTTTGAACAACACTATACGCCGCTCGACCGCACTTTCCGCGTCAGCGCGCATCCGACCCCGGCCGGGCTTGCGGTGTATTTCTCGGACGTCACGGACGAACGTCGCCAGACAGAGAACCTGCGATTGCTCAGGGCTGCAGTCGAGCAGATCAGCGATATCGTCATCATCATGGACGCCGAACAAATGGATGCGGACGGCTACGCGAGGATCGTCTACGTCAACGATGCCTTCGAGCGCATCACCGGATTTTCCCGCCACGAGGCGATTGGCCGGACACCCCGCATCCTGCAAGGCCCAAAGACAGAGCAGTCAGAGGTGGACCGGATCCATCGCGCCTACGAGACCAAGACTCCTGTGCGCGCCGAATTTATCAACTACACGAAAAGCGGTCGGGAATACTGGCTGGAACTGATTATCGTGCCACTTGCGAATGATGCGGGATCGGTCACGCACTTTGTTGCGGTCCAGCGTGACATCACCGACCGGCGTCAGGCAGAAGAGGCCCTGCGCATTTCCGAGACACGGTTCCGCCTGATCGCCGAAGCCACGGGAAATGCCGTCTGGGACTGGAGCATCTCGGAAGGTCGGTTGTGGTGGAGCGACGGGATGGCACGCCAGTTCGGACACCAACCCGATCCCGAAGGCAAGCTGCCGACGGTCTGGCGTGCGAACGTCCATCCCGATGACGAAAAGCGCGTCGATGAACTGCTGGACAGGCTGCTTCGCGGAGAGATCGACACTCTCTTGGACCGCTACCGCTTCCGCCGCGCCGACGGCACCTGGGCCCAGGTTGAAAATAATGCCTTCGCGATCCGCGACGATGAAGGGCGCACCATCCGGGTTCTCGGCAGCATGTCCGACATCTCGCACCGTCTGGAAATGGAAGAGCGGTTGCGCCAGTCGCAAAAGCTGGAGGCCGTAGGTCAGCTGACCGGTGGCGTGGCCCATGATTTCAACAATCTGCTGACGATCATCATGGGCAACACCGAAATGCTTCAGGAAAGCCTCGACGAGGGCAGTCCCCTGCGGCGGTTCGCGGACATGAGCGCGACGGCCGCGGATCGCGGTGCGGAACTGACCAACCGGCTTCTGGCCTTTTCCCGCAAGCAGTCGCTGCAACCGCAGGTGATCGACGTCAATTCCGTCATTGCAGGAATCGAGGACATGCTGCGCCGCACTCTGGGCGAGGATATCGAACTCGGGATCGATCTGGCCGAAGGATTGTGGCCGACCGAGATCGATCTGGCTCAACTTGAATCCGCTCTGCTGAACCTCGCGATCAATTCGCGTGATGCCATGCCCGATGGCGGTGCGCTGATGTTCGAAACTGCCAATGCCTTGCTCGAAGAGGAGGATGTTCCAACCGAACCAGATCTGATTTCGGGCCACTACGTTGTCATTGCGGTCAGTGACACCGGCCACGGCATTCCAAAGGACCAGATCGCCCATGTGTTCGAGCCGTTCTTCACCACGAAGACCGTCGAGATGGGAACGGGGCTGGGATTGAGCATGGTCTACGGCTTCGTCAAGCAGACCGGAGGCCATGTCAGGATCTGGTCCGAGACGGAAGAAGGCACGACCGTCAAACTGTATTTCCCCCGATACACCGGCGATCACGCGGCGCATGCCATCGAAAAACAAAGAGAACTTGCAAAGGGCGGCCAGGAAACGCTGCTGGTCGTCGAAGACGATACACTGATCCTGCAGCAGTTGACGGCGCAGCTGACAGGATTGGGCTACCAGGTCGTCACGGCATCTGCGGGTGGTCCGGCCCTGGACATCCTCCGCAAGCGAGCGGACATTGATCTGCTTTTCACCGATATTGTCTTGCCCGGTGGAATGAATGGTCAACAGATCGCCGAGGCCGCCCGCAAAATATCTCCGTACCTGAAAATACTGTACACGTCGGGTTATTCAGAAAACGTCATCGCCCATCAGGGACGACTTGATGCCGAGGTCGAGCTTCTGGGCAAGCCCTACCGGCGATCCGAACTGGCCGCAAAGGTGCGCAGGGTTCTGGACTCCTGACCGCACCGCGTTGCGCTAGTCTGGCGCGGGCTCACCGGTCAGATCCGCGATAAGGGCCTTCATTTCAGCAATTTCCGTAACCTGCGCTTCGATGATCGCATCGGCCAGTTCACGCACACGCGGGTCCGAAATCTCGGCCCTGCGGGATGTCATGATGGCGATGGAATGGTGCGGGATCATCGCGCGCATGTAGCTGACGTCCTGCACCGTGGTCTGCGCCCGCACCAGCCAGAGCGATCCGGCGAAGACCACGATCGCACCTGCGAAAATGGCGATGTTGGCCGTCCGGTTGCGATACATCGACAGCATGAAGGCCAGCATGATGATGGCCATCGTCGCCCCCATCAGAAACGCCATGTAAAGGCGGGTTTCCGAAAAGGTCACGTGATCGAAGGCGTAGGTATTGAGATACATCAGACCGAACATGACGACGGTCGAGGTCGCGATCATCGCGGCAAATCTGGCGTAGGACATAGGTGCCACCTTTCTGGTCGTTGTCGGGACAACGGCCAAGGTCCGCAATTGTTTCCTGAATGATCGGTCATACAACAGATCTTTCCACGCGGGCGGGCGCTGCCCGCCCTTTGGAGCCGTCTTATTCGTCGGACAAACTGCGCTGGCGTCGTGCGCTCAACCGTTCGATGGCGTCCGCCAGATGGCTGTCCGCGATGTTCCCGTCGCCTGCCTTGACGCGGATCAGATGCGCTTGGTGCAGGACGTCGGCATGGGTCGCGCCTTCGGGCGGGACAAAGCGATAGCTTGCCAGTTCGATCAGCATGCCAAGAGGGTCCTTGAAATAGATCGAGTTCATAAAGCCGCGGTCCTTTTCGCCCGAATGGGCGATCCCACGGGCATCCAGCCGCGCCGCCAGTTGCGAATACATCGACTGGCTGACGGTAAAGGCGATGTGGTGGACGGCACCCGCACCCAGATCGGTGCGGCGGTTGTCGGGCTTGCGGCTTTCGTCGGTAAAGATCGTGATCAGCCGCCCGTCACCGGGGTCGAAATAGAGATGGCCCTGGCTGGTGTCGTCCAGATTGGGTTGCTCGAACAGGAACGGCATGCCCAGCACGCCTTCCCAGAAATCGATGGAGGTCTGGCGGTCCGCGCCCATCAGGGTGATGTGATGCAGTCCCTGGCTTTGAAGTTTTTGCATTGTCGTCGTCCTTGATTGCCTGGACCTCAGATGGACACCGCAGCGGCGGGTTTCATCGGGCACCGTCGCACCGTGAATGTGCGCCCCTGCAGGCCGGGCAGGGGCGCAACGGGTTAGCCAGGGGCGTTGTCGGAGCCCGAGGATTGCGCCCAGAGGTTGATGTTCGCATCCCCCGCAAGGCTGTCGATCCGGTCGAGTTCCTCGGCGGTAAAGTCGAGGTTCTCGACGGCGCCGGCACAGTCTTCGATCTGCGCGGGTTTGCTGGCCCCGATCAGCGCGGTCGTGATGCCTTCGTTCCGCAGGACCCATGCGATGGCCATCTGCGCCAGTGTCTGCCCCCGGTCCTTGGCAAGATCGTCAAGCGACCTGATGGCGGTCAGCGTCTCTTCGGTGATCAGGTCCTCGGACAGGGATTTGTCCTGTGCCGCGCGGCTGTCGTCGGGAATGCCGCCCAGGTATTTCTTGGTCAGCATGCCCTGTGCCAGCGGCGTAAAGGCGATCGACCCGATCCCCAGTTCGTGCAGCGTATCTTTCAGCCCGTCTGTCTCGACCCAGCGGTTGAAGATGTTGTAGCTGGGCTGGTGGATCAGGCAGGGTGTGCCAAGGTCCTTCAGGATCGCTGCGGCTTCGCGGGTCTTCTCTGCCGAATAGCTGGAAATTCCGGCATACAACGCGCGGCCCGAGCGCACGATCGTATCAAGCGCGCCCATCGTTTCCTCGAGCGGGGTGTCGGGATCGAAGCGGTGGGAATAGAAGATATCGACATAGTCCAGCCCCATCCGTTCCAGCGATTGGTCGCAGGACGCGATCAGATATTTGCGGCTGCCCCATTCGCCATAGGGCCCCGGCCACATGCCATAGCCTGCCTTGGACGAAATGATCAGCTCGTCGCGGTATCCTGCGAGATCAGTGGCGAGAATGTCGCCAAAGGCTTCCTCTGCGCTGCCGGCGGGCGGGCCGTAGTTGTTGGCCAGATCGAAATGGGTGATGCCGTGGTCAAAGGCTGTCTGGCACATGGCACGCTTGATATCGTGCGGCGTGTCGCCTCCGAAGTTATGCCACAGGCCAAGCGATACGGCGGGCAGCTTGAGGCCCGACTTGCCGCAATGGCGATAGGTCATCCGTTCGTAACGGTCTTCTGCGGGGGTATATGTCATCTTGGTCTCCTTTCCGGGCAACCTAATGGAAAGGACCCAAGAGGAAAGGGGCTGCAGTGCGGGACGCGCCTGTCCGGCGTCCCGTCGCGCGCCGGTTGACAGGGCGGGAATCCCCCGTATAAGCCCCCAATTCATTGGTGTTGGTGGCCCGCGCGAGCGGATCCCTGTCAGTCCGGCAAAATCCGGACAGAGGACAACGCCCTTCGCAATCAAAGAAGGAGAACAGCCGTGACCAAACGCACGTCTGCCAAATACAAAATCGACCGCCGCATGGGCGAAAACATCTGGGGTCGCCCCAAGTCGCCCGTCAACCGCCGCGAATACGGCCCCGGCCAGCACGGCCAGCGCCGCAAGGGCAAACTGTCCGATTTCGGCATCCAGCTGCGCGCCAAGCAAAAGCTCAAGGGTTACTACGGCGATCTGACCGAAAAGCAGTTCCGCCGCATCTACGCCGAAGCCGAGCGTGTCAAGGGCGACACCGGCGAGAACCTGATCGGCCTGCTCGAGCGTCGTCTCGACGCCGTGGTCTACCGCGCCAAGTTCGTGCCGACCGTTTTTGCCGCCCGCCAGTTCGTGAACCACGGCCACGTGACCGTGAACGGCCAGCGCGTGAACATCCCGTCCTACCGCGTCAAGGAAGGCGACGTGATCGCAGTCCGCGACAAGTCCCGCCAGCTGGAATCGGTTCTCGTCGCGGCACAACTGCCCGAGCGTGATGTGCCCGACTACATGGAAGTCGACCACAGCAAGATGACAGCTACCTTCACCCGGACCCCGGCGCTGGGTGATGTTCCCTACCCGGTTGCGATGGAACCGAACCTCGTCGTCGAATTCTACGCCAAGAACTAAGCCTTCAAAAGCATCCCCGCGCTTCGGTGCGGGGATGTGTATTCCAAGGGCCCCGTCGATGCGACGGGGCCTTTTTGCTATTGGGGGTGCCATCGGTCATTTGCATTTCCCGCCACGCTTTGCCAAACCCTAGCCAGACATCAGCCGGAGACCGCCATGACCGATCATCCCATCCATGGCCGCATCGACGGCCCTGTCGTGATGATAGGTTACGGGTCGATCGGACGCGGCACGCTGCCGCTGATCCAGCGTCATTTCCATTTCGATGCAGACCAGCTGAGCGTCATCGACCCCAATCCGGCGGTCGCCGGGCCACTGTCGGACAAGGGGATCACCCATCATCAGGTGGCGCTGACGCCCGCCAACTACAAAGAGGTGCTGGACGCGCGGTTTCCGGACGGCAAGGGTTTTTGCGTGAACCTGTCGGTGGATACCTCGTCGCTCGACCTGATGAAGCACTGCCGGGAGATCGGCGTGCTTTATATCGATACGGTCGTCGAACCTTGGGAGGGGTTCTATTTCGATACTCCCGACAATGCCGCCCGGACCAATTATGCCCTGCGGCAGGCCGTGCGTGACGAAAAGTCCGCGAACCCGGGCGGGACGACGGCAGTGTCCTGCTGCGGGGCCAATCCCGGCATGGTCAGCTGGTTCGTCAAAGAGGGGCTGATGATCCTGTCCCGCGATCTGAAGCGCGATGAACCGGTGCCCCACGACCGTGCGGGCTGGGCCGGTCTCATGAAACGGCTTGGCGTCAAGGGTGTCCACATCGCCGAACGCGACACGCAGGTGCGCGAAAAGCCCCGCCCCCGCGATGTTTTCGTCAACACATGGTCGGTCGAAGGATTCATCGCCGAAGGATTCCAGCCCGCCGAGCTGGGCTGGGGCACGCACGAGACGTGGATGCCCGACGATGCCCATGGCCACAAGACAGGCTGCAGGGCCGGGCTCTGGCTGAACCGGCCGGGGGCGAATACGCGAGTGAACACATGGTGCCCGACGCCCGGCCCGCAGTTCGGCTTTCTGGTGACTCATAACGAGGCGATCTCGATTGCCGATTATTACACCGTGGGTGAGGCGGCAAACCCCGATTTCCGCCCCACCTGCCATTACGCCTACCACCCCTGTGACGACGCCGTCCTGTCGCTGCACGAGATGTTCGGGGCAGGGCGGGTGCAGAAAGAACACGAAATCCTCGAAGCCGATGAGATCGTCGATGGGATCGACGAGTTGGGCGTGCTTCTTTACGGGCACGACAGGAACGCCCTGTGGTTCGGTTCGCGATTGTCCAACGACGAGGCCAAGGGCCTTGCCCCCGACCAGAACGCGACAGGCCTGCAGGTCACCAGCGCCGTTCTGGCGGGGATGGTCTGGGCGCTGGAAAACCCCGAGGCAGGGATCGTCGAGACGGACGAGATAGACCACGCCCGCTGTCTGGAGGTTCAACGCCCCTACCTTGGTCCGGTCGAGGCGCACTACACCGACTGGACGCCGCTGGTGGACCGGTCAGAGCATTTCCCCGAGGATCTTGACCTTGTGAACCCCTGGGCGTTCCGCAACGTCCTGGTGCGCTAGGGGTATCCGGTCGGCTACCACTTGCCGCAGCGACCGTTGTGACGCGCCAAGCCTCTGGCAAAACGGACCCGCCGTCGCTAGAACCCGTCGTGACAAAGGGACCACTGCCATGGCCAACGATATCACGCCCCAACCGGGCATCCTTGAGATCGCGCTCTACAAGGGCGGCGCGAGCACCGCACCGGGGTTCGAGAACGTCCTCAAGCTGAGCTCGAACGAGAATCCCCTCGGCGCCCCCGACAGCGCCAAGGAGGCAGTGCGCCGTGCCAGCCACGACCTGCACCGCTATCCCTCGACCGACCACGCCGCCCTGCGTCAGGCCATCGCCGAGGTCTGGAAGCTGGACGCTGACAGGATCGTCTGCGGGAACGGGTCCGGCGAAATACTCAAGCTGCTGACCGAAGCCTTCGCTGGTCCCGGTGACGAGGTGTTGTTCACCGAACACGGCTTTTCGATGTATCCGATCTACGCCCACGCCAGCGGGGCCACACCCGTCATCGTGAGCGAGCGCGAAAGGGTGGTCGACGTCGATGCGATTCTCGATGCGGCCACGGATCGGACGAAGGTGGTTTTCCTTGCCAACCCAGCCAATCCCACCGGCACCATGCTGGGACCGCGCGAGATCGAGCGGCTGGCGGAAGAGCTGCCCAGCCAGGCCATCCTTGCGTTGGACGGCGCCTACGCCGAGTTCGTCGAAGGCTATGACGCTGGTGCCAAACTGGTGGAAAAGCGCGAGAATGTCATCATGTCGCGCACCTTTTCCAAGATCTACGGGCTGGGTGGTCTGCGGATTGGCTGGGGCTATGGCCCGCAGCGGATCGTCAATGTCATCAACCGGATCCGCGGTCCGTTCAATCTGTCCGTGGCGGCGCTGGCAGCAGCCGAAGCCGCTGTGCGCGACGGAGCCTGGCTGGAACGATGCCGTGCGGAAAACGCCCGCTGCCGCGACTGGATGGCGAATGCGCTGGCCGAACTGGGGGTGCCGTCCGACACGTCGACGGCCAATTTCATCCTTGCCCGCTTTGCCAGCGATGAGGAAGCTAACGCCTGCGACGACTACCTGAAGTCGCAAGGTATCCTCGTGCGGCGCGTCGCCGGTTACGGATTGCCGCAGTGCCTGCGGATCACGGTCGGGGACGAGGCTTCCTGCCGCCGCGTCGTCCACGCCGTGTCGCAGTTCAAAGGGCAGGCGTGATGCCGGTGATCTACAACCGCGTCGCTCTGATCGGTCTGGGGCTGATCGCATCGTCCATCGCGCTTGCCGCCAGGCGGGCGGGTTGTGTGGGCGAGATCACCGGCTATGCGCGGTCGCCCGAGACCCGCGATACTGCCCGCGAACTCGACCTTTGCACGGTCTGCGATACCGCGGCCGAGGCAGTGCGCGACGCCGATCTGGTGATACTGTGCGTGCCTGTGGGTGCAATGGACAGCGTCATGGCCGAAATCGCGCCGGCGCTGAAATCGGGTGCCGTGCTGAGCGATGTCGGCTCGACCAAGCTGAGCGTCATTGCGGCGGTCGAGCCGCATCTGCCCGACGGCGTACATTTCATCCCAGCGCACCCTTTGGCGGGCACCGAACACTCTGGCCCGCGTGCGGGCTTTGCGGAACTTTATGACAACCGCTGGTGCATCCTTGTCCCGCCCGAGGGGGCCGATAGGAAACAGGTCGCACGGCTGGCCGACTTCTGGCATGCGCTGGGTGCGAATACCGACGAGATGGACGCGGAGCACCACGATCTCGTGCTGGCCGTGACATCCCACGCGCCGCACCTGATCGCCTATACGATGGTTGGTGTGGCAGACGATCTGTCCCGCGTGACCGACAGTGAAGTCATCAAGTATTCCGCAGCCGGTTTCCGCGACTTCACCCGCATCGCGGCCTCGGACCCGACGATGTGGCGCGATGTGTTCCTGCACAACAAGGATGCGACACTGGAAATCCTCGGGCGATTTACAGAAGAACTGTTCGCGTTGCAGCGGGCAATCCGGCAAGGCGACGGCGACCACCTGCACGCCTACTTCACCCGCACCCGCGCGATCCGGCGGGGAATCATCGAAGCCGGGCAGGACACCGATGCCCCGAACTTCGGCCGGACACCGGGCGAAGCGAAATGATGCGCCGCGCGCTGTGTCTGACGCTTGCCCTGGCCGCGGCACCGCTTTGGGCGCAAGAGCCGGACTTGCGTCCTCAGACCCGACCGACCCCATCGACCGAGGCCGAGGCCACGGCGATGTCGCCACCCGATACGCCCGATATAAGGCCAGCGTCGCGTCCCGCGGTCGAAGATGCAGAAGTCATACTGGCCAGCGCCATTGTTGCCCAAAGACCGGAACAGCGTCCCTACGAGCGACCGGAACTGGCCTATGGCGCGCAGACCCTGCCGATCTTTCGCGCCGAGAAGAATATGTTCGCCTTCAATCCGAACCTGATGCGCGCTTCGTTGCGTCCAACGGTGCGTCCTGCTGCCATCGTGGAAGCCGCAAACGCTGCCCGGATTGCACGGCAGCGCGGTCAGGTCTGCGGCGATCCCGCGTTGCAAGGCGATGCGCTTGGTGCCGTGCCCGGCCCGGGCCGCTGCGGTGTGGACGAGGCCGTGCGCCTGCGGTCGGTCGCGGGCGTGGCCTTGCAGCCTGCGGCGACCATCGACTGCAAAACGGCCTCCGCGCTCAAGAACTGGGTCGAAGGCGGTGCGAAACCTGCGGTCGGACAGATGGGCGGTGGTGTCTCGTCGCTGCGTGTCGTGTCGCATTATTCCTGCAGAAATCGCAACTCTGCCTCTACGGGGCGTTTGTCGGAACACTCTTTTGGACATGCCATCGACATCGCAGGTGTAAAGCTGTCCTCTGGTGAGGAATTGACGGTGCTGACCGACTGGGGCCGGGGGGCAGCAGGGCAGGCGCTGGCCGCGATGTGGCGGTCGGCCTGCGGGCCCTTTGGCACCGTTCTGGGGCCCAATGCGAATGCCGCGCACCGCGACCATTTTCATTTTGATACCGCACGTTACCGCAGCGGGTCCTATTGCCGGTAGGCCGCACCCTCCGGTCGGTTGCCTCCCCTTGTTCCCCCTTGGCGCGGCGGCTATAGAACGGCGCATGACGCAGGGTTTTCGCATACAGATTAGTAACCCGGCGTGCCTGTAGAACGGGCATGGCCGGGTCAATGGCGCAGATCGCTTTCGCGCCGCCCTATCCCTCAGACCGATTGCTGCAAGGACGCCTGACATGTGCGCCGACACCCCCGACTACAAAGACACCCTGAACCTGCCGCAGACCGACTTTCCGATGCGGGCAGGCCTGCCAAAGCGCGAGCCTGAGTGGCTGGACCGCTGGGCCGAGATGGACGTTTACGGCCAGCTTCGCGCGAAAGAAGGCCGCCCGCCCTTTACGCTGCACGACGGCCCGCCCTACGCGAACGGGCATCTGCACATTGGGCACGCGCTGAACAAGATACTCAAGGATATGGTGGTGCGGTCGCACCAGATGATGGGACACGATGCCCGCTACGTCCCCGGCTGGGATTGCCACGGCCTGCCGATCGAATGGAAGATCGAGGAACAATACCGTGCCAAGGGGCAGGACAAGGACGACGTCGACGTCGTTGAGTTCCGCCGCGAATGCCGCGACTTCGCAAGCGGCTGGGTCGATATCCAGCGCGACGAATTCAAGCGACTGGGTGTCGCCGGCAACTGGGATGACCCATACTTGACGATGAATTTCCACGCCGAGAGGGTCATCGCCGAGGAATTCCAGAAATTCCTGATGAACGGCACGCTTTATCAGGGCAGCAAGCCGGTGATGTGGTCGCCGGTCGAACAGACAGCACTGGCCGAGGCCGAGGTCGAATACCAGGACAAGGAAAGCTTTACCGTCTGGGTCAAGTTCAAGGTCTATTCCAACGACGAGGACGCCGACGAACTGGCGGGTGCATATGTCGTGATCTGGACCACGACGCCTTGGACGATCCCGTCAAACAAGGCTGTCGTCTACGGCGCGGACATCGACTACGGACTCTACGAGATTACCGGCACGCCCGATGAATCCTGGGTGTCGGTCGGTGAGCGCTACGTGCTGTCCGACAATCTGGCCGAGGCGGTTCTGAAAAAGGCGCGGCTGGAGCCTGGCCAGTGGACGCGCGTGCGCACGGTCGAAAAGCGGGAATTGCGGGCCGCGCAACTGGCCCACCCGCTGAAGGCTGCCGTTGGCGCGAAGGGTGAATGGGACGATATGCGCGACTTCCGCGCCGCCGATTTTGTCACCGACGAGGAAGGCACCGGTTTTGTCCATTGCGCGCCCAGCCACGGGATGGAGGAATTCGAGCTTTACCGCGATCTGGGCATGCTCGAAGAGGTCATCACCTACAACGTGATGGAGGATGGGCGTTTCCGCGACGACCTGCCGTTCTTTGGAGGCAAGGCGATCCTGCGTGACAAGCCCAACAAGAAGAACAAAACCAACCCTTGGGAGGGCGATGCCAACGCGGCGATCATCGCAAAGCTGGTCGAGGTGGACGGGCTTCTGGCGCGCGGTGTCATCAAACACTCTTATCCGCATTCGTGGCGGTCGAAAGCGCCGGTGATCTACCGCAACACGCCGCAGTGGTTCGCGGCCATTGATCGCCCCGTGGGCGATGGGCTGGACACCCACGGCACCACGATCCGCGAGCGTGCGCTGCGGTCCATCGACGAGTTGGTGACATGGACGCCCAAGGCAGGCCGCAACCGCCTGTATTCCATGATCGAAAACCGCCCCGACTGGGTGCTGTCGCGCCAGCGGGCATGGGGCGTGCCGTTGACCTGTTTCGTCAAGAGGGGACTTCCGCCCACCGATCCGTCCTTTTTGCTGCGCGACGCCTCCGTGAACGCCCGCATCTGCGAGGCCTTCGAGACGGAAGGCGCGGATGCGTGGTACAAGGACGGTGCGAAAGCGCGATTTATCGGCGATGCAGCCAACCCTGACGACTACGAGCAGGTCTTCGATATCCTCGACGTGTGGTTCGATTCAGGTTCGACCCATGCCTTCGTGCTGCGCGACCGCGCGGACGGGTCCGAGGACGGGATTGCGGACGTCTATCTGGAAGGCACCGACCAGCATCGCGGCTGGTTCCATTCGTCGATGCTTCAGGCCTGCGGCACGCTGGGCCGTGCGCCCTATCGCGCCGTTGTGACCCACGCCTTCACGCTGGATGCCAAGGGCGAGAAGATGTCCAAGTCTCTGGGCAACATCATCGCGCCGGCCGAGGTTGTGCAGCAGTACGGTGCGGATATCCTGCGGCTGTGGGTGGCTACGACCGACTACAAGCACGACCACCGCATCGGCGACGAGATCCTGAAAGGCGTGTCTGACAGCTATCGGCGTTTGCGCAACACCTTCCGCTTTCTGCTAGGCAATGTGCAGGCCGATAAGACCGAGGTCGCCGTGGCCCAGATGCCAGAGCTGGAACAATGGGTGCTGCACCGTCTGGCCGAGTTGGATGCCCATGTGCGGGCCCGCTATGCGGCTTATGACTACCAGGGCATGTTCCAGGCCGTCTTCCAGTTCGCGACCGTGGACCTGTCGGCTTACTATTTCGATATCCGCAAGGATGCGCTCTATTGTGATGGCGACACCGACCGGCGTCGCGCGGCGCTCTGGACGCTGGACCTTGTGCTGGACCGGTTGAATGCCTGGCTGGCGCCGGTGCTGGCCTTCACGATGGAAGAGGTCTGGCTGGAGCGGAAGAAAGAGGGATCCGTGCATTTGCAGGACTTCCCCGCCACACCTGAAGACTGGCTGAACCCCGCGTTGGCGGAAAAGTGGCAGACCATCCGCACGGTGCGCCGCGTCGTGACCGGCGCGCTGGAGGTGCAGCGGACTGCCAAGGTGATCGGTGCCTCGCTCGAGGCGCATCCGACAGTCTTCGTCGAGCCGGATGTGGCCAGAGTGCTCGAGACGGTGAGCTTCGAGGACCTTTGCATCACCTCGGGCATCACCGTGTCGTCGGACCGCGCGCCGCAGGATGCCTTTCGGCTGGAAGGCGAGAGCGGTATCGCAGCCAGCTTCATGCGGGCCGAGGGCGAGAAGTGCCAGCGCTGCTGGAAGATCCTGCCTGATGTGGGCAGCCACTCTCACCCCGGCGTCTGCGCCCGCTGCGACGCGGCCCTGTCGTGATCCGGCTGGGCGGCGCTCTTTGCCGCGCGCGGCAAAGTCGCCCCGCCCGCCGTCCCGCAAGGTTTGACCGGTGATGCCCCGATGGTCCTGTGGCGGATGCGGCCTGGAATCTGGATATTTTTGGCAAGATGATGATGGGAGTGCCGGGCCCATGCAGCGGTGTTCGAAAGGTCTGGACCGGTGTTCTGGTCCGGACGTTTGCACCCAACCGGTGCGATGATTGCGCAAGGCCCGGTTGGGCCCGTCTCTTTTGACGCAGAGGACGGTGCGATCACGCGTCTGATCCGGGGCGATGGCGGCACCCTGCGCGACGGTCCGCTTTTCGAGGCCGCGCAGCTGCAGTTGGCGTCTTATTTCGAGGGGACGGGTCAGGGTTTCGATCTGCCCTTGCGACCTGCGGGGTCCGTGTTTCAGCAGCGGTTCCTAACCGTCCTGCAGGACATTCCCTACGGTGAGACCCGGACCTATGGTGAACTTGCAAGTCTTCTGGGTGTTTCGGCGCAGGCCGTCGGTCGCGCTTGCGGTGCCAACCCCATCGCGATCCTTATCCCCTGTCACCGGGTGCTTGGCCGGGACGATCTGGGCGGGTATTCCGGCCCCGGCGGAATTGACGCCAAGGTCGCGCTTTTGAGGATTGAGGGTGCAGCGGGGCTTTTGATTTGAGTCCGGGTGTCTTTCTGGCCGTCATGTTTGCGGCGTTCCTGCACGCGGCCTGGAATGCAGCGATCAAGCGGGGTGGCGCGAAACTGACCGCGATGCTGATTCTCACGCTGGTGCAGGGAGGGGCGGGTCTGGTCGTTGCATTGAGCCGCCCGTGGCCCGCGGCAGAGGTTGTCCCCTGGCTTTTGGTATCAGGGGCGTTTCACGCGAGCTACAAGCTTTTCCTTGCCTTTGCCTACGAGCGGGGCGACCTCAGCCGGGTCTACCCCATCGCCCGAGGGGCTGCACCGATGGTCGTCGTGCTGATTTCGGCTGCGGTTCTGTCGGACGCCATCGCATCTTGGGAGTATGTCGGGATCTTCGTTCTGGGGATCGGCATCCTGACCATGGCGCGAGGTGTGTTCAGCAGCGGTGAAAGCCTGCGTCTGGTTCCACTGGCGCTGGGTTCGGCTGCGATGACGGCGGGCTATAGCCTTGTCGACGGTTTGGGCGCACGGGTGTCGGGTGATGCGATGATGTATGTCGGCTGGCTTTTCGTGCTGGACGCCATGCTCTACACACCGATCTGCATTGCCTTGCGCGGGCCATCTGTCCTTCGGGCGAGTGGGCGCAGTTGGGCGCTGGGCTCGGCGGCAGCCGCCGCGTCCTACAGCGCCTATGCCATCGCGGTCTGGGCCATGACGCAGGCGCCTATCGCGGTCGTGGCCGCCTTGCGCGAAACGTCGATCCTGTTCGCGGTGCTGATCGGGTGGCTGGCGTTCGGCGAAACGCTGGGCCGGCAAAAGGCGCTGGCGGCAGGCCTGATCATCGCGGGCGTGGTTCTGACGCGGTTCCAGCCTGCGTGGTTCTAGCCCTCTTTCCCGTACATCAGCTGTTGCGCCGCGCCCGCGACAAGCAGGTAGGCCGAAGTCACCATCAGTCCCCAGTGCGCCCAGCTTTGCGGATCGAAATCGACCCATGCCGCCCAGCCCGCGAAGATCACCCAACCCAGAGCCATGGGCAGCGTGACGACTTTCCAGCGCTCCGTGCGGGTCGGATGCACGAACTTGATCGGCAGGAACATTGCCGCTGTCAGCACGAGGACGAGGATCAGGGAAACCAACCAGTGTGGTTCCAGCGCGAAGAGGACAAGCACCAGCATGTTCCAGCAACCGGGGAACCCCTTGAAGGAATAATCTTGCGTTTTCATGCGTGAGTCGCAGAAGTACATCGCAGAGGCGAAGGTGATCACGATGATTGCGACCCAGCCGGACCAGCCGTCCATCAGCCCGCTTTCGTAAAGTGCGAAGGCCGGGATGAAAACATAGGTCAGGTAGTCGATGATCAAATCGAGCAGGACACCGTCGAAGATCGGTGCGTTCGTTTCCACGTCGTATTTGCGCGCCAGCGGGCCATCCACGCCGTCCACGAAGAAGGCCACGACCAGCCAGAGGAACATCAGGCTCCATTCGCTGTCCACGGCGGCGAGCATGGCCAGCATGGCGAAGACGGCACCTGTTGCGGTGAACAGGTGAACGGCGAGGGCTTTTTGCGCGAGTGTCATGGAAGCGGTCTGCCTGTGATTGGCGCGCGGTGCAACATCACGCGCGCGGGTGGGCCTTGTCGTAGACCTCCATCAGCCGTGCGGAGTCGACGGCGGTGTAAGCCTGAGTGGTAGAAAGACTGGCGTGGCCCAGAAGTTCCTGAATGGCGCGCAGATCGCCGCCGGCGCTGAGCAGGTGGGTCGCGAAGGAATGGCGCATCGCATGGGGGGTCGCGGTGGCCGGCAGGCCCAGTTGCAGGCGGGATTTTTCCATGACCTTTTGCACGAGGCGCGGGTTGAGCGCCCCGCCACGCGCGCCCCGGAAGAGGGGGGCCGTGGGCTCTTTTGGAAAGGGCATGATGGCGAGATAGGCGTCAACCGCGTCGCGGGCCGCATCGATCACTGGCACGATCCTTTCTTTGCCGCCCTTGCCGGTGATCCGCAGTACGGGCGGCAGGGGTGCGTCGGCGCAGGTCAGCCCCAGCGCCTCGGAGATACGTAGCCCGCAGCCGTAAAGAAGGGTGACAACGGCGGCGTCGCGGGCGGCGATCCAGCCTGTGGTCGATTGCATCTCGACCGTGTCGATCATGGCGCTGGCAGCGTCTTCGGCCAAGGGTCGGGGGAGCTTGCGTTGGAATTTGGGTGTGCGGGTCGAAAGAACCGCCGTCGGCTCGAAGCCTTCGCGTTCGGCGAGCCAGCGGTAGAAGGATTTGACCGCCGAAAGCTGCCGCCCCAGCGACCGCGCACCGACGCCCCGGGCACGTTCATGCGCCATCCAGGCGCGCATGTCGCGCACGGTTATGCGGGCGATGGCGGCAAGGCCCTGTGCCGCTGCGTGATGGTTCTGCATGAAGGCCAGAAAGCCCAGCACGTCGGTCTGGTAGGCGGTCAGCGTGTTCGTGGCCGCGCCCTTGATGCCGCGCTGGTGGTCCAGCCACACAGCACAGGCATTGGCAAGGGCGGGGCTGATCAATCCAGCCACCGACGCATCGTGCGCTCGAAGACGCCTGCGAAAAAGGTCAGCAGGTCGGTGCCCTGCTGCGGGGTGAAAAGGTGCGGGTCTTCCGACCCCATTACCAGAAGGCCGGGCAGGCGGCCTTGGCCGAAGTCCAGTTTGAGGCAGGCTTCAGAGCGGATGTAATCGGCCTTTTCACCATAAAGCGTGGTGTCGTCGGTCTGGACCTGCCGCAGCGTGACCTGCCGCGTCGGCACGTCGCGACCGCGCGTGACATAAGCGGTGCCAAAGCCCTTGGGCGCGATGTTCAGCACCTCGCCCATGCGCTTGACCGCTTCGTCCGGTCGCGGATCTTCGCTTTCAAGCACCAGCCGCATGGCATCGACGCGCAGGATTTCGGCCACCTCGCCTGCGAGATCGCGCAGAAAGCCTTCGAACTTCGTGGCGTCCATCAGGCGCAACACGGCGCGGTGGACCTGGTTGGTCCCCGCGAGGTTCTCGTACGCGGCAGCGATCACCGAACGGTGCGTGTCTTCCAGCCGGTCGAGCCGTGTGGCCAGTCGCTCCATCGCGATGCCGCGCAGATCGACGATGTTGCCACCCATCGCCGCCTCGTTCGCGGCGACGAGCGCCTGCATGATGTCCTGGTCTTCCAAAAGTGCTTCTGGATCCGCGATGATCCGTTCGCGGACGTTATCGTCCATCAGGGGTTTGCCTGTCATTTTGCCTGCTCGGTCGTTTGTGTTTTCACTGTTCTAGCAGACCGGAGTCCCCGGTGGACAGGTTTTTTCGCAGTCCAACGCAAGTGTCGCCCGGCAGCGACAGGCCGACCACAGGCCCGCAACTGCGCCAGCCTGTCATTTGTCGGGGGCGGGCGTCGCCTTGGGCTTGGCGTCTGCGGTTTGCGGGGTTACCTCGGTTGCATGAAGCCGCATCCAGCCACATCCCGATGACCCGCACCCATTTCCACGAGGGTGATCTGATCGGCGTGCTGACGACGCAGCCGATCGGTCGGGTGCTGGACTACAAGGCGCCCGAAGGGGGCTGCTTTCTGGGGGCCTTCGTCGAGGTGCCCCTTGGGCCGCGCAAGGTGATGGGCGTCGTCTGGGCCGAAGGGCAGGGCGATTTCGACCATGCCAAAATCCGGTCCGTCATGCGGGTTCTGGACGTCGCCCCCATGGCCGAGGAGATGCGCGTCTTCATCGACCGCGCCGCCGCCTATACGCTGACGCCGCTGCCTGCGATGCTGCGGCTTGCGACCCGTGCGCCGGGGCTTGGCGATGCCCCTTCGATGCGCAAGGTCTACCGCCTTGGCGGGCGCGAGCCTGACCGGATGACCGACGCTCGCCGCAAGGTGATGCAGGTGCTGCGGGATTACGGCGGGCTGTCCTTCACGCTGGGCGAGGTGGCCGAGATGGCGGGCGTCGGCACGTCCGTGGTCAAGGGGCTGGTGAAACAGGGGGCTGTCTTCGAGGAGGACGCCCCGCGCGATACCCCCTACCCACGGCTCGATCCCGACTACGGCGGCAAGGCCCTGTCCGAGGATCAGACACGGGCCGCCGAGGTGCTGCGCGGGGCAGTTGCGTCCGGCCAGTATGGCACCACGCTGCTGAAAGGCGTCACCGGATCAGGCAAGACCGAGGTCTATCTCGAGGCCGTCGCGGCCTGCCTGCGGGCGGGCCGTCAGGCGCTGGTGCTGCTGCCCGAGATCGCGCTGACAGGCGAGTTCATCGACCGGGTCGAGGCGCGCTTTGGCATGAAGCCTGCCGAATGGCATTCGGGGGTGACCATGACCGAACGACGTCGCTGCTGGAAGATGGTCGGGCAGGGGGACGCGCAACTGGTCGTCGGTGCCCGGTCGGCGCTGTTCCTGCCCTACCGCGATCTGGGTCTGGTCGTCGTCGACGAGGAACACGACACCTCCTACAAGCAAGAGGACGGCGTGCTTTACAACGCCCGCGACATGGCGGTGCTGCGGTCGGCGGGCTGCGGCGCTCAGGTGGTGCTGGCCAGTGCCACGCCCAGCCTTGAAAGCTGGGCCAATGTCGAGGCGGGCAAGTATCGCAGGCTGAACCTGACGTCGCGGTTTGGCGCTGCTGTCATGCCGTCGATGGGGGCCATCGACATGCGGAACGAGGATTTGCCGGGCGGCAAGTGGGTGTCACCGACGCTGCGGGACGCCATCGCGCAGCGGTTGGAAAAGGGCGAGCAATCGCTGATCTTTCTCAACCGGCGGGGCTTTGCGCCGATCACGTTGTGCCGCGCCTGTGGGCACCAGATCGGCTGCGATCACTGTGACGCGCGGATGGTCGAGCACCGGTTCCTCAAGCGGCTGATGTGCCACCAGTGCGGCGAGACGAAACCGATGCCGACCGTCTGCCCCCATTGCGAGGCCGAGGACAGGCTGAGCGCGGTCGGCCCCGGCGTAGAGCGGATGGGCGAGGAAGTGACCGAGCTTTTTCCCGACGCCCGCGTCGCGGTGCTGTCGTCTGATCTTTACGGGTCGGCCCGCGCGATGAAGGCGCATATCGAAGAGATCGCGCAGGGCGGCACCGATATCATCATCGGAACGCAGCTTGTGGCCAAGGGGCACAACTTTCCCAATCTCACGCTGGTCGGCGTGATCGACGCCGATCTCGGCTTGCAGGGGTCCGACCTGCGGGCGGCGGAACGCACGTTTCAACTGATGCGGCAGGTCGCGGGGCGTGCAGGGCGGGCCGAGGTGCCGGGCGAGGCGCTGTTGCAGACCTACCAGCCCGAGCACGCGGTCATTCGCGCCATTCTGGGCGGCGATGAAGAAGCGTTCTGGGCCGCCGAAGCGGCGGAACGCAAGGCAGCGGGCGTGCCGCCCTACGGGCGCATGGCCGGGATCGTGCTGTCCTCGCCCAACGTGCAGGAGGTGTTCGATCTGGGCGGTGAAATGGCGCGGCGTGACGCACCCTTGCGCCGGATCGGGGCGCAGGTTTTCGGACCGGCGCCGGCACCCATTGCGCGGATCAGGGGGCGTCACCGCGTGCGGTTGCTGGTCAAGGCGGACAAAAGCGTGCCGTTGCAGCAGGCGCTGACGGAGTGGGTCGGCCAGTTCCGCCTGCCGACCAATCTGCGGCTTGCGATCGATATCGACCCGCAGAGTTTTTACTGACGCAGGCCTCCGGCGCTCAGGGCACCGACAGGACCGCGCAATCGGCCAGATGGGTGATCCGCTGCGACGTGCTGCCCATCACCAGACCGGCGAAATTGCCAAGACCGCGCCGTCCGGTCACGATAAGGTCCGCACCGTCCTTCTTGGCCTGTGCGATGATCTCGTCGCCCGGGTCGCCGCGCAGGATCACGCTGTCCTTGATCTCGTAGCCGTAGGACCATGCCGCGGTCTTTGCTTCGGCGATGATCTTCTGCGCGGCAGCCTGCACGTCTTCTTCGTCGGGCATGGTCGTGACCATCTGGTAGCCCGCCATGGCGCCTGCCGCGAAAGCCACGGTGTCGGGGCGCGGGGTGTGGACCAGGGTGATCTGTCCATCGCAAAGCCTGGCCAGATCGCAGGCGATCTTGAGCGCCCGCATCGCGGGCTCGGAGCCGTCCGTGCCAACGAGAATGGTCTTGAACATCCTATGTCCTTCCTGTTGCGGCGATTGTGTTACGCTAGCATCCTCTGCACCCGCGCACATTGATACAGCGCAAACCAGCATCTTTCCGCCGTCGTGGAATGGGCTTACTGAGATCGCCATGAAGATTGTCCGCCTTGAAGATGCCCGCGACCAGCCCGTCTGGCGCCGCCCGATCGCCTTGCTGTTCCTGATGGCGCTGGCGATGCCGGTGGCGTTCAACACATGGTCCGCCCTTCTGAACAACTTCGTCATCGAGGTGGCGGGGTTCGACGGGGCCGACATCGGGTTGCTGCACTCGATCCGCGAGATCCCGGGCTTTCTGGCGATCGGCGTAATCGCCATCATCATCTTCATGCGCGAACAGGTGCTGGGGCTGGTGTCGCTTGTGATGCTGGGCGTGGCGACGGCGATGACCGCCTATTTCCCGTCGCTGGGCGGTATCCTGACGCTGACGATGCTGTCCTCGATCGGGTTTCACTATTACGAGACGGTCAACCAGTCGCTGCAACTTCAGTGGATCGAAAAGGCCCGCGCGCCGCAGATGATCGGCTGGCTGATGGCCGCCGGATCGGCTGCGACCTTCGTGGCCTATGTGCTGATCGTGCTGACATGGGACCGCTTCGATCTCAGCTATTCCTTCGTCTACATGATGGGCGGCGGCTTTACGGCGGCAGTGGCGATCTTTGCCTATTTCGCCTACCCGCAGTTCGAGGCGCCCCACCCGCAGCGCAAGACCTTCATTCTGCGGCGGCGCTATTGGCTGTATTATGCGCTGCAGTTCATGGCAGGCGCGCGGCGGCAGATCTTCGTCGTGTTCGCAGGCTTCATGATGGTCGAACGCTTCGGGTTCCAAGTGCATCAGGTCACGTCGCTTTATTTGATCACATTGGTGGCCAATATGATCTTCGCACCGCTGATGGGGCGGGTCGTGTTCCTGTTCGGCGAACGGCGAGCGCTTTTGATCGAATACGCAGGGCTTGTGCTGGTGTTTCTGGCCTATGGCGGCGTTTACTTTTTCAGTTGGGGCGTGGTGATCGCCGCGTCGCTTTACGTGATCGACCACATCTTCTTTGCGCTGGCACTGGCCTTGAAGACCTATTTCCAGAAGATCGCCGACCCCGGTGACATCGCACCCACTGCGGCTGTCGCCTTTACCATCAACCACATCGCTGCAGTCTTTCTGCCCGCGCTGCTGGGCTTTCTCTGGCTGACCTCGCCTGCGGCGGTCTTTGGACTGGCCGCGGTGATGGCTGCCGTGTCGTTCGTTTTGGCGCTGCTGATCCCGCGTCACCCCGAACCGGGTCACGAAACGGTGTTTTCCCCGCTTCTTGCCGCACCGGCAGAGTAGAAAATCCGACGGAACGACATATATTCATTGCAACCCAGCTAGGAGCAAACCGATGTTTTTCATGTCCCGCGACAAGTCGCAGATGGTCGATGCCGCCGATGCCCTCAAGGGCCGCCCCGATCCCATCCCGACTGCCAAGACGCATTACGTTCTGGAGACACCGATCAAGGATGTGCCCGACGGCATGGAGGTCGCGGTTTTCGGAATGGGCTGTTTCTGGGGCGTCGAGCGGATGTTCTGGAAGCTGGATGGCGTCTATTCCACCTCTGTCGGCTATGCGGGCGGCTATACGCCCAATCCGACCTACGAAGAGGTCTGCACGGGCAAGACCGGCCACAACGAAGTTGTGCGCGTCGTCTACGATCCTGCGAAGATCGCCTATGAGGCGCTGCTCAAGGTGTTCTGGGAAGGCCATGACCCGACCCAGGGGATGCAACAGGGCAATGATCGCGGCACACAATATCGCTCGGGCATCTATGCCGGCTCGGATGCCCAGAAAGAAGCGGCAGAAGACACCATGACGGAATTCGCGCCCCGGCTGGGGGCGGCGGGATATGGTGCCATCACGACCGAAATCGTCGATGCGCCGGACTATTATTTCGCAGAGGATTACCACCAGCAGTATCTGGCAAAGAACCCGAACGGGTATTGCGGCATCGGTGGCACGGGAGTGACCTGTCCGATCGGCGTTTCCGTCTAGGCGCGGATGGTCTTTGCGGTCGATATTCTGGCCCGTACCGCGCTGCTGCCGGTCCTGATCTGGCAGGCAATCGGGTGTTACCGCAAGGCGCGCATCCTGCCTGCGCCGCCCGGCCCCCGGTCGGGGGTGGCGGGGCAGGGCCCGGACTTGCGGGTCCTGATCGTCGGTGACAGTTCGGCGCTTGGCGTCGGCACGCGCCATCAGAGCGAGGGCCTCAGCGGCCAGCTTGCCAAGCGGCTGGCCTCGGACTACCGCGTGCATTGGGACACGATCGGGTGGATCGGCGCGGATACCGGCGACACGCTGAAGAGGCTTGGTCAGATCGAAGACGGCAATTACGACGTCGTCGTGACTTGTCTGGGCGTGAACGACGTCACCCACCGCATCCCGCTGCGACGTTGGATGCGCCAGACAGACAGCCTGACCAAAACGCTGGATGCCAAGTTTGCCCCGCGCAAGATCATCGTGTCCCTGATCCCTCCCCTGCATCATTTTCCGCTGTTGCCCAACCCGCTGCGCTGGGTTCTGGGGCGGCAGGCGCTGCGGTTCAATCGTGCGATGCGTCTGATGGCGCGGCAATGGCCGCAGGTCTCTCTGATCGGCAACGGCATCGCACTGGTGCCCGAAGTGATGTCGATCGACGGCTTTCATCTCGGCCCACCGGTCTATGCCGAATGGGCCAATCAGGCGGTGCTGGCGCTGCACGACAAGCCGACCAGCGCCGTGCCCCTTGGCATTGACCCGCAAGAGGCAAGCGCCTAATCGCCGGGGCGACCCAACCGCCCGGAGACGCCGATGCCTACCTTTACCGCTTTGACCACGATGGACGGTCAGGACACCGCCGAAGCCCTGGCTTCCGCCGTCGAAAACGTGACACCGGAACCGACAGGCATTGGTGTCTTCGAGATCGAGGATGGGTCCGGCCTGTGGGAGGTCGGGGTCTACTTCACCGAAAGTCCTGACGAAATCGCGCTGGCGATCCTTGCCAAGATGCACGGCGTCAAACCCTTCATCGTGTCCGAGGTGCCGGATCAGGACTGGGTCGCCAAGGTGCAGCGGGAACTGCCACCTGTCCCTGCAGGGCGTTTTTTCGTCTTCGGTGCGCATGATGCGGACAAGGTGCCCGCGGGGTCGATCCCTTTGCGGATCGAGGCGGCGATGGCCTTTGGCACCGGGCATCACGGCACGACGCTGGGCTGTCTCAAGGCGCTTGACCGTTTGATCGAGGACGGGTTCGAAGCAGAACACACCGTCGACGTGGGCTGCGGGACAGCCGTTCTGGCAATGGCGGCGGCCAAGGTCTGGTCCGCGACCGTTCACGCCAGCGACATCGATCCCGTCGCCGTTGACGTGGCCCGTGCGAACGTCGCGGCAAACGATCTGGACGGGCGCATCGTCTGCGAGGTCGCCGCGGGCTTCGATGCACCCGTCCTGCGCGATGCGGCGCCCTTCGATCTGGTCTTTGCGAATATCCTGAAAGGTCCGCTGATGGCGCTGGCCCGCGACATGGCGGCAGTCACGCAAGAGGGGGGATTCGCTATCCTGTCAGGTATCCTGAACGAACAGGCCGACGAGGTTGAGGCGCATTATACTGCGCAGGGTTATCAATCATACCACCGCGAAAGCATTGTCGACTGGACAACCCTCACGCTGCGCAAAAAGGGCGGTTTGAGCTAATTTGACAGGGTTTGCCCTATTCTTGCCACATTTGAGCGCGATGTTGGACACCGTGAAGTGGGGGCTCCGACATTGGAGATGACCATGGCTGCCGCTCAGGTCCCATTTGATAAAAGACTTCACCGCATCGTGCGGAAACATCAGCGCATGCAACATGGCGTAACCTACAAGATCGACCATTCGGGTATGATCGTGGCGCGCCCCCGTCTTTATAATCCGAAATTCCCGCTCAAAGGCCTCCTGATAGTTCTGGCGACAGCCTTTGTGTTGAAAGGCTACATGCTGGCCAGTCTCGGTGCCGGTGTCTACGACGACAAGGTCGCTTTGCTTCAGCAGGGCACGGCGGTCGAAAAGATCGGTGCATGGGTCATGCAGTCCGATCCGGCTACCGAATTCGTAGCCGCCCGTCTGGCAGATATCGGCGTCTGAACGCGACGTCAGGCAGCACGTCGTCCACTGGACACAACAAAGCCGCGCACCGGATGGGGCGCGGCTTTCGTCTTGACGAGGTTCGTGTTCAGCGGATGAACGTGCCGCGTGAGACAGAGTTGATGTCAGAAGCGTTCAGTCCGATGTCCATCAGTTCGCGCTGGGTCAGTTTGCCAAGTGCGTTGCGGGTCAGGCGGGCGTCGTTCCAGTCGCGCATCGAGACGAAAGCACGCTGAATGAAGGAGGCAACATCGTTGTCGAAGGAAGCGGTGCGGGTATAAACGTGGGCGGTCATTGCAGTGGTCCTAGGGAGGGAGGAATATTGATCTTTTGGTGTCTAAGCTGCACATATTTACGGCAGTGCGAAAACACCAATGCCGTTTCGGCAAGGTCGTCATGCGATTCTGGCATGGCTGTCTGCGCAGGACGCTTGGTATCTGTTCGCGTTTTGTGCTAATCCCTTTCCAACGATAAGAATAATGACAAGAACAAGGGGCAAGCGGCATGCGGGTAATCGGGATTGATCCGGGGTTGCGCAACATGGGCTGGGGTGTGATCGAAGTTTCCGGCTCGCGTCTGTGCCATGTGGCCAACGGGGTCTTGCATGGCGCTGGCGACGATCTGGCGGCACGCCTGCTGACGCTGTTCGAGGGGTTGACCGATATCCTAGCGACGCATCAGCCCGATACGGCAGCGATCGAACAGACCTTCGTGAACAAGGACGGGGCGGGGACGCTGAAACTGGGTCAGGCCCGGGGTGTGGCACTTTTGGCAGTGGCGCAGGCGGGCCTCAGGGTCGGGGAATACGCGCCCAATGCGGTCAAGAAGGCCGTGGTGGGCGTCGGCCATGCCGACAAGCATCAGGTCGGCCACATGGTCGCGCTGCAACTGCCGGGTTCGAAGGCCAAGGGCGCCGATGCAGCCGATGCGCTGGCAATCGCGATCTGTCACGCCCATCACGTGCAATCGGCAGGCCACCTGTCCGCCGCGCTGGCGAGGGCTGGCGCATGATCGGCAAGATTTCCGGCAACCTCGACTATCGCGCGGCCGATCACATCCTGATCGACGTGCGGGGCGTGGGCTATGTCGTCTACGTCAGCGACCGCGTAATGGCGGGGCTGCCGGCCAACGGCACTGCGGTGGCGCTATATACGGACCTGTTGGTGCGCGAAGATAATCTCCAGCTTTTCGGGTTCACCACGCTGGTTGAAAAGGAATGGCACCGGTTGTTGCTTAGCGTGCAGGGGATCGGGGCGAAGGCCTCGTTGGCGATCCTTGGTGCTCTTGGTGCGGAGGGGGTCAGCCGCGCCATCGCACTGGGTGATTGGTCATCGGTCGCCAAGGCCAAGGGCGTCGGCCCGAAGACGGCGCAGCGTGTGGTGAACGAATTGAAGGACAAGGCACCGGGCGTCATGGCCATGGGCGGATCGCTGGCCGAGGCGGCGGGCGATGTGGTCCTTGAGCCCGTGGCCCCGTCCAAACCCGCGACGCCGAGAGCCAAACAAGGCAATCCGGCACAGTCCGAGGCGCTGTCGGCGCTGGGCAACCTTGGCTATGCGCCGGGCGACGCGGCAGGTGCCGTGGCGCAGGCGATGGACGATACGCCCGATCTGGACACGAGCGGGCTGATCCGGGCCGCGTTGAAGCTGCTGGCGCCGAAAGGGTGACGCTTGCGCATGACCTTCACGGACGGCAAACGTGGCAGACATGACTGATCCCGATCCCCTGATGCGCCCCGACCCGCAACCCGAGGACGGCGACCGTGCCCTGCGTCCGCAGGTCCTGGAAGAATTCATCGGCCAGGCCGAGGCCCGCGCAAACCTGCGCGTCTTCATCGAAAGCGCCAAGATACGCGGCGAAGCGATGGACCACACCTTGTTTCATGGCCCGCCCGGTCTGGGCAAGACGACGCTGGCGCAGATCATGGCGCGCGAGCTGGGCGTGAACTTCCGGATGACGAGCGGGCCGGTGCTGGCCAAGGCGGGGGATCTGGCCGCGATCCTGACCAATCTGGAAAAGCGTGACGTGTTGTTCATCGACGAAATTCACCGCCTCAACCCAGCGGTGGAAGAGGTGCTTTACCCCGCGCTGGAGGATTTCGAACTGGACCTCGTGATCGGTGAGGGGCCGGCGGCGCGGACGGTGCGGATCGAATTGCAGCCTTTCACGTTGGTGGGGGCGACGACGCGGATGGGGCTTTTGACGACGCCGCTGCGCGACCGGTTCGGCATCCCGACGCGTCTGGAGTTCTACACCGAGGACGAATTGCACCAGATCGTGACGCGCGGCGCGCGGCTGATGGGATCGCCCGCCTCGGATGAAGGCGCGCGCGAGATCGCGCGCCGTGCACGCGGCACGCCACGCATCGCCGGGCGGCTGCTGCGGCGGGTCGTGGATTTTGCCGTGGTCGAAGGCGACGGGACGGTAACGCAGGCCATCGCGGACCGCGCGTTGACGCGGCTTGGCGTGGATCACCTGGGGTTGGACAACGCCGACCGTCGCTACCTGCGCCTGATCGCGATGAGCTATGGCGGCGGGCCGGTGGGTGTCGAGACCCTGAGCGCGGCACTGTCCGAAAGCCGCGATTCCCTGGAAGACGTGATCGAGCCTTACCTGTTGCAAAAGGGCCTGATCCAGCGCACCCCGCGCGGGCGCATGCTGGCGCAGGACGCGTGGCGGCATCTGGGACTGGATGCGCCAAAAAGTCATTCCGATCTTTTCGGAGCATAGGCCGGAGCCTCCGGCGGGGATATTTTGGGGCAAGATGATGATGGAACCTTCGCAAATCGAGACCTTGTTCACACGCAAGGACGGCACCTATCTTTGTGCGCGCTGGGGGCGGCCCATCGCGCCCGTTGTGTTCGGCGTGGACGATGAAAGCCTGCGTGTCTTCAAGGGAGCCATCGAGGCCGTGGTCAGCCTTGCGGATCACGAGATGGCCGAGACCGATCCCGAGCTTGGGGCCAACATGATGGTCTTTTTCTGCAAGGATTGGGATGAACTGCCCGAGGTGCCACATCTGGACCGCCTGGTGCCCGATCTGCACCCGCTGGTGGACAAGCTGAAAAGGGCCGATGCGAACCAGTACCGGATCTTCCGGTTCGATCCGCAGGGCGCGATCTGCGCGGTGTTCGTCTTTCTGCGGCTCGATGAGCATCTGGCGGCTGTGTCGGCGGATACCATCGCGCTGTCGCAGGCTGTGCAGTCGATCCTGCTGTGGTCGGATATGGCCTTTACCGAAACCTCGCCGCTTGCCGCTGTGGACGGCACGACGGTGCTGCGCCCCGACATCGCCGCCGTCATCCGTGCGGCCTATGACCCTGTCATGCCGGCGGTTGCGCAGGATGCGTCCCACGCCCTGCGGCTGGCGGCCAGACTGGAGCCCTTGCAATGACCCATCGTCTGCCGGTCCGCGTCTATTACGAAGACACCGATATGGGCGGGATCGTCTATTACGCGAATTACCTGAAATACATCGAACGGGCGCGGTCGGAACTGGTCGAGGATCTGGGGCTGGACCAGAAGAGAATGAAGGACGAGGACGGCATCGTCTTCGTCGTGCGCCGGGTCGAGGCCGATTATCTGGCACCCGCACGGCTTGACGACCGGCTGGAGGTCGTCACCACGCACCGGCACGAAGGGAGGTCGCGCTGGGTCTTCGACCAGGAGGTTCAGCGTGACGGGCAGGTGATCTTTCGGGCGGTTGTCACTGCACTTTGCATGACGCTGGCGGGGCGGCCCACACGGCTTCCGGCGGAACTTCGCTCAAAACTGGATGGGAATCCCTAGTGTTCCCCACCTGACACAGGATTCCCATTGAGGGTCTTTTGTGCCATATTCGGGGCATGAGACGCAATGACATTTGCCTTTACCTTGGCCCCGCCGACCGTGCTGAGCTTCAAGCTCTGATC
>Ga0307978_1000125_pt1 | contig 69184 bp, 59 predicted proteins | sample OrgLakmetage1056_FD_203151 | JGI IMG/M metagenome (GOLD analysis project Ga0307978, IMG submission 203151) | Saline water microbial communities from Organic Lake, Antarctica - #1056 | ecosystem: Environmental > Aquatic > Non-marine Saline and Alkaline > Saline | place: Antarctica: Organic Lake... | reverse complement strand
CAAACTGGCCATTGGCGACGGCGCGCTTGGCTTTTGGACGGCGCTGCGCGAGGTGTTCGCCACGACGCGGGAGCAACGGTGCTGGGTCCATAAAACCATGAACGTGCTCAATGCGCTGCCGAAATCCATCCAAGCCAGGGCCAAGGGTCACTTGCACGATATCTGGCAGGCCGCGACAAAAGCCGAGGCAAACGCCGCCTTCGATTTCTTCGTCAAAACCTACGGCGTGAAGTGGGACAAGGCGGTCGCCAAGCTGGTCAAGGATCGCGATGCGCTGCTGACTTTCTATGACTACCCGGCGGAACATTGGAAGCACATCCGCACGTCAAACCCGATCGAGAGCACCTTCGCGACCGTCCGGCACCGCACGAAACGCACCAAGGGGTGTCTCAGCCGCAAGACCGGGCTGGCCATGGCGTTCAGGCTGATGATGTCGGCGCAGAAGAAGTGGCGCAAACTCGACGGCCAGAACCGACTGCCCGAGATCATCCAAGGGGTTGAGTTCCGCGACGGGCTCCGCCAACTTCAAGCTGCCGTCTGATAAGGCGTCACCAACTTCTGCGCATATCTCGTCTTGGGGGTGGAAGCTGGCTGGCGCGGCAATCGACAACGGGGCGTTGGCGCCCGATCCGGGAAATATCGGCTGAAACCATTCCCGCTGTTTACATCCTGAAATTAGAGATTAGCGTACGTTCAAAGCGATCCGGGATCCCTGCATCAAGACGCGGGGTTGAGGCAAGAAAAAGCGGAGTAGGGATGGCGATTGCGCTGCAAGCGAGAGGGCTGACAAAGGAGTTCGACGGGTTTGTAGCCGTGAACAACGTCGATCTCTCGATCGAGAAGGGGTCCATTCATGCCCTGATCGGCCCGAACGGGGCTGGCAAGACCACCTGTTTCAACCTGTTGACGAAGTTCCTGCAACCGTCGCGCGGGACGATCACCTATGAAGGGCGCGACGTCACCCGCATGAAGCCCACCGATATCGCCCGGTTGGGCATGGTGCGATCGTTCCAGATATCGGCGATCTTTCCCGAGCTGTCGGTGTTGCAGAACGTTCGCGTGGCGTTGCAGCGTACCCGCGGCGAAAGCTACGACTTCTGGCGATCCGACCGGATCCTGGCAAATCTCAACGACCAGGCCCGTGCGCATCTCGACGAGGTCGGGCTTGCGGATTTCACGAACGAGCGGGCCGCGGCGCTCCCCTATGGCCGCAAGCGCGCGCTGGAGATCGCAACCACGCTCGCGCTCGCGCCCGACATGCTGCTGCTCGACGAGCCGATGGCGGGCATGGGGCGCGAGGACGTCACGCTGATCTCGCAACTGATCCGCCGGATCGCCAAGAACCGCACCGTGCTTATGGTGGAACACAACCTGTCGGTCGTGGCCGACCTGTCGGATCGCATCACCGTTCTGGCGCGTGGCGAGATCCTGGCCGAGGGAACCTATGCAGAGATTTCCAACGCACCCGAAGTGATCGAGGCATATATCGGAGCGAGCCATGAGTGAGGCGTCCCATGATGTGTTGCTGAAGGTCGCCGGCCTGCAGGGCTGGTATGGCGAAAGCCACGTGCTGCACGGTATCGATTTCGAGGTTCACAAGGGCGAGGTCGTCACCCTGCTGGGCCGCAACGGGGCGGGCAAGACCTCGACCCTGCTGGCGATCATGGGCATCATCGAAAAGCGCACCGGCTCGATCACGTTTGCCGGCACCGAGCTGATCGGATTGCAGCCGCGCCAGATCGCCCGGCAGGGGATCGCGTTCTGCCCCGAGGAACGCGGGATTTTCTCGTCGCTGAGCGTCGAGGAGAACCTGATGCTGCCGCCTCGCATCACCGAAGGCGGCCTGAGCATCGAACGCATCTACGATCTTTTCCCGAACCTCTACGAGCGTCGGAAAAGCAGCCAGGGATCCAAGTTGTCGGGCGGCGAACAGCAGATGCTGGCCATCGCGCGGATCCTGCGGACAGGCGCGAAGACCCTGCTGCTCGATGAGCCGACCGAGGGGCTGGCGCCGGTGATCGTCCAGCAGATCGGCCATACCATCGCGGCGCTCAAGGACGAAGGGTTCACCATCGTTCTGGTCGAGCAGAATTTCCATTTTGCCAAGTCGGTCGCCGATCGGCATTACATCGTCGATCAGGGCCGCGTGGTGGACATGATCCCCAATGCAGAGCTTGAAGAGAATACCCAGAAACTTCACGACTACCTGGGTGTCTGATTTATACTGGCACCCCGACCCAAGAGCGCATCCGCGCCGCAACTAGGAGGAGGAAAGACATGATCAGGAATCTCGCCATTAGTGCTTCGGCACTGGCCATGATGACCGCAGCGCCGGCCGTGGCGCAGGACATCGACGTCAAACTCGGCGTTCTCAACGACCGTTCGGGCACATACGCGGACCTGTCGGGCGAAGGCTCGGCCGTGGCAACCCGCATGGCGGTGGAAGATTTCGGCGCCGCCGAGAAGGGGCTGAATGTCGAGGTGGTTTCCGCAGATCACCAGAACAAGCCCGATGTGGGCAGCAATATCGCGCGCGAATGGTTCGATGTGGCCGATGTCCATGCCATCGTGGACGTGCCGACCTCGTCGGTGGCGCTGGCCGTGTCCGACATTGTCGCGGAGAATAACGGGGTGTTTCTCATTTCCGGCGCCGGGTCGACCAACCTGACGCGCGAGCAGTGCCATCCGACCACGGTGCATTGGACCTACGACACCGCCGCGCTTGCCAATGGCACCGGCGCGGCCGTGACCAATGCCGGCGGGGAAAAGTGGTTCTTCCTGACGGCTGACTACGCGTTCGGCCATTCGCTGGAGGAAAACACCATGTCCGTCGTCGAAGAGAATGGCGGCGAGGTCGTGGGCAATGTGCGCCACCCGTTCCCGGCACAGGATTTCTCGTCTTACCTGCTTCAGGCGCAAGGGTCCGGGGCTGACGTGATCGGCTTGGCGAATGCCGGTAGCGATACCGTCAACGCCATCAAGCAGGCGTCGGAATTCGGCATCACCCAGGCGGGACAATCGTTGGCGGCGCTGCTGATGTTCGTCACCGACGTGCATTCGCTGGGCGCCGATACGGCGCAGGGTCTGAACCTGACCGAGGCCTTCTACTGGGATCAAAACGACGCCACCCGTGAGTGGACCGAGCGGTACGAGGCCGAAATGGGTTCCAAGCCGACGATGGTCCATGCCGGGGCCTATTCCTCGACCATGGCCTATCTCGCTGCAGTTGAGGCCGTCGGTAGCGCCGAGGACGGAGCAGCGGTGGTCGACAAGATGCGCGAGATGGAGATCGACGATCCGTTCTTCGGCAAGGTCACTGTTCGCGGCGACGGGCGCGCGGTCCACGACATGTACCTATTCGAGGTGAAGTCGCCGGATCAGTCTGAAGGCGAATGGGATCTGTACAACCAGGTCGCGACCATCAGCGGCGAGGACGCCTTCCTGCCGATGCTGGAAGAGTGCGACTTCTCGAAGAAATAGGCGTTGAACCATGGCGCGCCCCGGCCCGGTTGGGGCGCGCCACACGTTGACCGACCGACAAACCAAGGATAGCCATCATGTTTGAGCTTCTGGGGATACCGCCGCAGGTTCTGCTGGGCCAGCTTCTGCTGGGCCTGATAAACGGGTCGTTCTACGCGGTGTTGTCGCTTGGTCTGGCCGTGATCTTCGGGTTGCTCAACATCATAAATTTCGCCCATGGCGCGCTTTACATGGCGGCGGCCTTCGTGGCGTGGATGCTGCTGAACTATCTCGGCATCGGTTACTGGCCCGCGCTGATCCTGTCGCCGTTGATCGTGGGCGCCTTCGGGATGGTGCTGGAACGCACGATGCTGTCGCGGCTTTACCACCTCGACCACCTCTACGGGCTGCTTTTGACCTTCGGTCTCGCGCTTGTGATCCAAGGGCTGTTCCGTAATTATTACGGAATCTCCGGACTTCCCTACCAGATCCCCGACGTTCTGTCGGGCGGTCAGAACCTCGGCTTCATGTTCCTGCCCAATTACCGCGCCTGGATCGTCGTCGCGTCGGTCTTGGTATGCTTCGGCACCTGGTTCATAATAGAAAAGACACGGTTGGGCGCCTATCTGCGCGCCGGAACGGAAAACCCGACACTGGTCGGCGCATTCGGCGTGAACGTGCCGCTTATGGTCACGTTGACCTACGGGTTCGGCGTGGCACTGGCCGGGTTCGCGGGCGTGCTCGCCGCGCCGATCTATTCGGTAAACCCCAACATGGGCGAGCAGTTGATCATCACCGTCTTCGCGGTCGTGGTGATCGGCGGCATGGGTTCGATCATGGGGGCCATCCTGACGGGCTACCTGCTCGGCATCGTCGAGGGCCTGACGCGGGTTTTCTACCCCGAGGGATCGGCCGTCGTGATCTTCGTCATCATGGCAATCGTGCTGATGATCAAACCTGAAGGACTGTTCGGGAGGCCCGCCTGATGGCTATGAACGATACCACGAGCAATGTTGAACCGGTGGCGCAAGGCGCAGGCATGCCGACCCTGCACAAGATTATCTTTGCGGTGCTGCTGGTCTTTCTGATCGCGCTGCCGTTCTTCGTGTATCCGGTGTTCGCGATGAAGGTCATGTGTTTCGCGCTGTTCGCTGCGGCATTCAACCTTCTGCTGGGCTTCGGCGGGCTTTTGTCATTCGGCCATGCCGCCTATTTCGGCAGCGCCAGCTACATCGCCGCGCATGCCTCGAAGGTCTGGGGCCTGACCCCGGAACTGTCGATCCTGTGCGGGGCGGCCGCGGCGGCGTTCCTGGGCTTTGTCATCGGGTCGCTCGCGATCCGACGGCAGGGGATCTATTTCGCCATGGTAACGCTCGCCTTCGCACAGATGGTCTATTTCATCGCGCTGCAGGCGGATTTCACCGGCGGCGAGGACGGCATCCAGAGCGTGCCGCGCGGCGATCTTTTCGGGCTGATCCCGCTGGCCGAGAACATGGCGCTCTATTTCTTCGTGCTGCTGGTGACCTTCGGCGGTATCCTTGCGCTTTACCGGATCGTGCATTCGCCCTTTGGCGAAGTCCTGAAGGCGATCCGCGAGAACGAGCAGCGCGCGATTTCACTCGGCTACGACGTGAACCGCTACAAGCTGATCGTCTTCACGCTGTCGGCGACCATGTCGGGCGTGGCTGGCGCGACCAAAAGCCAGGTCTTCCAGCTTGCGACGCTGACCGACGTGCATTGGTCGATGTCCGGTGAGGTCGTGCTGATGACGCTGCTGGGCGGCATGGGCACGGTTTTCGGACCGCTGGTGGGCGCGAGCCTGATCGTGACGATGCAGAACTACCTCGCCACGTTCGGAGCGTGGGTCACCATCATCCAGGGGGTGATCTTCGTGATCGGGGTGCTGATGTTCCGCGAGGGGATCGTGGGTGTGATTTCGCGCTGGCTGAAACGGCCGCTCTGAGTCCGCGACCGAAGGGCCCTGTGCCGTCCACGCGGGCGGCCACAACCACCGTCAGTGTCGTTCCGGAAGAATGGTGTCGTCGCTCAAAGTGTGAGGCCAGGCCCAAGCTGTCCTCACAAGGGTAGTAGGCCCGGATAAGGTCAGGTACCCAAAGGTGCTGCATCTCTGTTTAGTCGTCGCCGTTTCGGGTATCGGCGTGTTGCGAAGCATGCCGCTGCGTTCGTGTCGACCGCTGGCAGATTGCGGGTGACGGCGCCGACGAGCGACGCTGAAACCTGACCTGCCACTGATCTTTCATCCAGACGCGACCGGAGCTCTGTGGTCATTTACGCCTGTCGGCGCGGTTTGAGCAATTGACCGACCCGCTGCACGCGATGAAAGTTCCGCGCGCCGGACGAAGGTGCTGTCAGACGAATTCGAACTCGTCTGTGTTAGGACGGTATCGCTCCCCCTATTCCGTGCCGAGACCAGGCCATTCGGCGAGAGCGGCGGAGCGGTTTTGCTTGAGAATGTGTCGGCTGGCGAGGCTGCGTTCCTGGTTGAAATGGGTGAAGACGGAGGAGTGGACGGCGGCGAATTTCTGCAAACTTCACATGCTCCGAAAGCGCTGAATCGCCCGCTCTCGTCGTCGGAAGGGCAGGTGGGAATTCTCGGCTCTGTTGTTCAGCCAGCGACCGGTCAGTTGCCGATCGAGGTTGCCAATCCCCTTCATCGCGGCCGCGTAGGAGCGCAGCCTGTCGGTGACAATATGTCCAGGCTGGCGGTACCGTTTCATCACTTTTCTGAGGTATTTCAATACCACCTTGCGGTCTCGACGCCTGGACACGAAGGCATCCAGCACTTCACTCTCGTGGTCGACTGCGCGCCACATGTAATGGTTCTTACCGTTGATTTTGACGAAGACCTCGTCAAGATGCCACTGCCAGTTCGAGTAGGCGCGCATCCGTTGGATCCTGACTTTGCGGATCTCCGACGCGAGCATGGGCCCGAACCTGTTCCACCAGAACCGGACGGACTCGTAGCTGACATCAATGCCGCGCTCGTGCAGCAGATCCTCGACATTACGCAGTGACAACGGGAATCGGACATACATCATCACTGCCAAGCGGATGATCTCATGGCTGGTTTTGAAGTGCTAGACGGGGCCGCAATGTGCCATGACGGCAGGGTAGGGCGCAAGTTCGCCAGCCTCAACCCGAGTTCCTCTGACAATGCCAGGCAATCGCCTGAGAGCGTGATTTGTACTCCGCTTCGTTCTCCAGAACCATGCGCACCGCACGTGCACGCACCTCTGTCGAAAAACGGTTCCCTGGGTTTCCTTTGGTCATGGCTTACCTTCCGGGCTTTTGGCTCTCCGGCAAACCAGGTCTGGTTCATTTCGCGTCAACGCCCTCGTATGCGTGGGTCCAGTGCGTCACGCATGCCGTCGCCCATGTAGTTGATTGCCAGCACTGTCAGAGAGATTGCGAGCCCGGGCCAGAAGACGCGTTCGGGATATTCCGTCAGATATTGCGTGGAATCGTTCAAGAGCCGTCCCCAGGTCGGGAAATCCGGCGGGAAGCCGAGGCCGAGAAAGGACAGTGCGCTTTCGGTGATGATCGCGTTGGCAATCCCCAGCGTGGCCGACACCATGATCGGCGACATCACGTTGGGCAGGATGTGCCGCGTGATCAGTTTGAGATTCGTGGTGCCGATCGAGCGCGCCGCTAGGATGAATTCGCGCTCCTTCAGAGCCAGCACGTCGCCGCGTACGATCCGCGCCGTGGGCATCCAGCTGGTTGCGCCGATGGCCACCACGATCAGGATGAAGATCCCCATCTCAGGGCCGAAGATCCCGTTGAGCGCCTCGCGGAAGAGAAGCACCATCACTAGGAGAAGTGGTAGCAGCGGCAGAGACAGGAACAGATCGGTCAGCCGCATCAAGGGCCCGTCGAGCCAGCGAAAGAACCCCGCCAGAACCCCGATCAGCGAGCCGAGCACCAGCGCCAGCAACATCGCCGTCAGCCCCACAGAAATAGAGGTCTGCCCGCCGGCCATCATGCGCGCCAGCGTGTCGCGCCCCAGCTGGTCGGTGCCGAACGGGTGGGCGAGGCTCGGCCCCTGGTTGCGGGCGCGAATGTCGATGAAGGTGGCGTCATAGGGCCACAGATACGGCCCGATGAAGACCGCGAGGATGATAAACAAGAGAACGAGCATCCCGGCGAGCGCGCCGCGATGCGTCATGAACTGGTCCCACACGTCGCGCCAGTGGCTGCGAGGTGGCGCGGTGGACCCCTCGTCGGCCAAGGCCGCGATCGGTTTGGGATCGGAGATGTTAGTCATAGCGGATCCTCGGGTCGAGCACGCCGTAGAGCACATCGGCAATGATGTTGAAAAGCACGATCAGCACGGCGATCATGAAGGTCACGGTTTGCACCATGGGCAGGTCATTTGCCTGGATCGCGGTGATCAGAAGCTGGCCCAGCCCGTTTACCTTGAAGATCTGCTCGGTGATGATCGCGCCGCCGAAGATATAGGGCACCCCGAGCGCTATCACCGTCACCACCGGTATCATCGAATTGCGCAGCACATGCACCATGACGACCGCCCATTCCGACAGGCCCTTGGCGCGGGCAGTGCGCACGTAATCCTGGTTGAGATTGTCGAGCATCGAGGCGCGCATGAACCGGCTGATCTGCGCCGTAGTCTGCAGGGCCAGCACCATCACCGGCATGACCATCTGCATCACCTGCGCCTTGAAGGTTTCCCAGCCGACCACCTCCAGCGTTGTGTCGTAGATCGAGGGCAGCCAGCCGAGCTGTACCGAGAAGATCACGATCACCAGCACGCCGGAAAAGAACGGCGGCACGGAATAGCCCACCATGGTGACGAAGGTGCCAACCTGGTCGAAGACCGAGTATTGCCGGTAGGCCGAATAGATGCCGATCGGCAGTGCGATCAGGATGCCCACCACATAGGACATCGCCACGACCCACAGCGTCTGCGGCATGCGCTGCACGATCACGTCCATCACCGGCGAGCGGAATTGCCAGCTCAGCACGCGCTGCTGGCCCTCGGCCAGCCCCGTGCCGAAGAGGTGATCAGTCAGGATCATCGGCTCGACCACGAAGAACTGCCACAGCCATTTGCCGAAGCGGACATGCGTCGGCTCTCCGAGGCCGAGGGATTCGCGCATCAGTTGCTTGACCTCGGGCGGCACGGTCAGCGGCACCTGCGCCATCGGATCACCGGGGGCGAGTTCGAGCAGCAGGAAGATCACGAGGCTGATGAATATCAGAGTTGGGATCGACAGGACGAGCCGTCGGATCGTGTAGGTCAGCATGCGCGGTGCCTTTGCGTGGCATGATGGCGAAAGAGGGTCGGGCTATAGCCCGACCCTGTCGGAGCGCGCCCGGATCACTCCTTGATGCGGTACCAGTCGGCGGCGTTCCACAACTCGGTATCCCAGACGTTCAGGACCACGCCGCCAAGCGTGTTGGATTTCGCAGAGACCCGGCCACGGTGGACCAGCGGAATGATCACTTTGGCGTCACGGGTGATCATGTTGTTGAGTTTGATCGCGATCTCGGCGCGTTTTTCGAGCTCGGCGGTTCGGCCCAGCTCGCGCACGAGCGCGTCGTATTCCTCATCGCAATAGCGGTTGATGTTCTCGCCCTGCCACTGGGTTTCCGGGCGCGGGGCCTTGTTGCAGGTGCGCGAGGCGAGGTAGTTCTGCGGATCCGTGCCGTCGAAGAGATTGGCGTACATCTCGACATCCGCGTAGAACTTCTGGAACGTGTCCGGGCTGCCCGGATCGCCGCCGAAAAAGACGCTTGCCGAGACGTTGCGCAGCTCGGTCTCGATGCCGATCTGCTCCCACCACTGCTTGATCAGCGCCTGAAAATCCTGGCGCACGGCGTTGGTCGAGGTCTGGAAGAGCAGCGACAGCTCAACCCCGTCCTTGTCGCGCACGCCGTCACCGTCGCTGTCGCTCCAGCCGGCCTCTTCGAGCAGCTCCTTGGCGCCTTCGATGTCCTGGCCGAAACAGTCGGTATTGTCCGAGGCATAGACGTCCGGACCCGGCACCCAGTTGCAGGTCGGACGGCCCGCCTTGCCATAACCGATCTCGGTCAGCAATTCGCGGTCGATCGCCATCGACAGCGCCTCGCGCACCGCCGGATCGGTCAGGAACGGGTGCGGATGCGCCTTGGTCGCGCGCTCGCCCTCGGGCAGGTCCGGCGAGGGATCGGTGAGGTTGACCTCGATCCGCTCGACCAGCGTGCCGAAGGCCGCGAGCGCCTCGCCCTCGCCGGCCTCTTCCATTCGCGCGATCACGTCGGGGGCCAACTGCAGGTTCCACGCGTAGTCAAACTCTCCGGTTTCCAGCACCGCGCGGCCCGCCGCGTTGGCGTCGCCGCCGCCCTTGAAGGTCATCGTGGCGAAGGCGGGCTTGTCGGGGTCGCGGTAATTCGGGTTGGCCGACAGCGAGATCACGTCGTTGGGCCGGAACTCGTCGACCTGGAAAGGGCCGGTACCGATAGGGCTGAAGTTTTCTTCGGCGCATTCCGAGGCGCGGGCGCCGGTGCACTCGGCAAATTGTTCGGCTTGGATGATCGGTGACTGCCCGCCCACGAAGGGACCGTACGGGTTGGGGGTCGGCTGCGAGAAATTGACCCTGACCGTCAGGTCGTCGATCACCTCGACCGATTCCACGCCTTCGAACTTGGCAAGCTGCGCGCAGCCGCCTTCCGGGTTCATGCAGTAATCGCCGGTGAATTTCACGTCATTGGCGGTGACAGGCGAACCGTCGGACCATTTAAGGTCGGGCTTGATCGACCACGTGATCGATGTCAGATCCTCTGAAACGCCGCCGTTTTCGACGGTCGGGATCTCGGTTGCGAGATAAGGGACGCGCTCGCCCTTCTCGTTGTAGCGCGCCAGCGGCTCCAGGACGAGGCTCGCCGCCTCGACCTCCTTCGTGCCGCCCGACAGGTATGGCGTCATGATCGACGGTGCCTGCCAGTAGATCACGTTGACGTGGCCGTCTTCGCCGCGTTCTGCGTGGGCGGTCTGTGCCATCAAGGCGACGCCTGATGCGGCGGTCGCGCCGAGAAGCAGGGATTTCAGTGTCATGTGGTCGTGGTCCTCCGGTGTTGGACGGCGTGTCTTCTTCCGTCTCTTTTCTGATCTGGCCGGTTGCAGCCCGGTCATGTGCCAACGCAGGTGGTGCGACGTCGACTCATATGCTGCATCCACCACCTGCGTAGTGGACAAGTCAGACCGTATTTCAGGCAAAACGCAAGGGGCGGGTTTTAGGTTTATGAGAAACGGGCGCAATCTTCGGGCCATGGTTTGACATCGCCGATTCAAACTGCGTAGCGTTTCAGCATTGCGCCCCCCTGCAAGAGAAAAAAGGCCCTGCCGCATGCTGGACACGCCGATTGCCCGGATCGAAAACCTCCGGGTCGAGTTCGAGACGAAGGATGGCACCGTTGTCGGTGTCGAGGATGTCTCGTTCACGATCAATGCGGGCGAGACGGTCTGCATCGTCGGAGAATCGGGGTCGGGCAAGTCGGTCTCGTCGCTGTCCCTGATGCGGTTGATCGAGTATGGCGGCGGCACCATCAGTGGTGGGCGCATGATGTTCGACCGCAAGGGTGGCGGCGAGGTGGATCTGGCGCAGATGGACCAGGGCCTGATGCGCACCATCCGCGGCAACGAGATCGGCATGATCTTCCAGGAGCCGATGACCGCGCTCAACCCGGTCTTCACCGTGGGCCGGCAGTTGACCGAAGGGCTGAAGGTGCATCGCGGCATGGACCGCAAGCAGGCCCGCGCGCGGGCGCTTGAACTTCTGCGAGAGGTGCGCATTCCCGAGCCCGAGCGCCGGCTGGACCAGTACCCGCACGAGCTTTCGGGCGGCATGCGGCAGCGCGTGGTGATCGCCATGGCGCTGGCCTGCAAGCCGCGCCTGCTGATCGCCGACGAGCCGACCACGGCACTTGACGTCACCATCCAGGCCGAGATCCTCGCGCTGATCGACCGGCTGAAGCGCGAGACCGGCACGGCGGTGGTTTTCATCACCCATGACATGGCCGTGGTCGCTCAGGTTGCCGACCGGGTTTTCGTGATGTTCCGCGGCAACAAGGTAGAGGAAGGCCCGGTCGAGCAGATCTTCGAGGCGCCCAAACATGACTACACCCGCGCGCTTCTGGCCGCCGTCCCGAAGCTGGGCGAGATGCGCGGCAAGGCCTATCCCGAGCCGATGCGTCTTCTGGGATCGGACGCGCACGAGATCGTTCCGATCAAGGGCCATGACGAGACGTTGCTGCACGTCAGCGGCCTGACGACGCGGTTTCCCGTGACCGGAGGATTTCTGCGCCGTACGGTGGCGAATGTCCATGCGGTCGAGGATCTGACCTTTGATCTGAACCGGGGGCGCACGCTGAGCCTTGTTGGGGAATCGGGCTGCGGCAAATCCACTGCCGGACGCTCGATCCTGCGATTGATCGAGCCCATGGCGGGCGAAGTCGTTCTGGACAGGACCGATATCATGGCGCTCAATCACCGCGATTTGCGGCGCGCCCGTCTCGACATGCAGATGATCTTTCAGGATCCCTTCGCCTCGCTCAATCCGCAGATGAAGCTCGCCGACCAGGTGTCCGAGCCGATGCGCAATTACGGGCTTGCCAGCAAGTCCGAGATGGAGGATCGCGTCGCGATGCTGTTCGACCGGGTGGAATTGCCGCGCTCGTTCCTGCGCCGCTTTCCGCATGAATTGTCTGGCGGGCAGCGGCAGCGCGTGGCGATTGCTCGGGCGCTGGCGCTGAACCCCAAGCTGATCGTGGCCGACGAGGCTGTCAGTGCGCTCGATGTCAGCGTTCAGGCGCAGGTGCTGAACCTGATGCTGGAGTTGCAGGCCGATCTGGGGCTGAGTTACCTGTTCATCAGCCATGACATGGCGGTGGTCGAACGCGTCAGCCATGACGTGGGGGTGATGTATCTCGGCCGAATCGTCGAGCGCGGGCCGCGCGCCGCGGTGTTCGAGAACCCGCAGCACCCCTATACGCAGGCGCTTCTGAAGGCCGTTCCGATCGCCGATCCGCGCCGGCGCAAGGCCGAGAAGGATCTCGAGTTCAAGCCGATCCCGTCGCCCATCCACCCGGTGGATTACGAGCCGGACCCGGCGGTTTATAAAGAAGTGGATCCGGGCCATTTCGTGCTGACCTCTGAAAGCGGATATTGACCATGGCCCAAAGACTGACGCCGTTCGAGATCATGACGAAGCTTGTGAGTTTCCCCACCGTTAGCCGCGACAGCAACCTGCCTCTGATCGACTGGGTCGAAGAGTATCTGGGCCATCACGGCATCTCCGCGCACCGCCATCACGACCAGACCGGCGAAAAGGCCGCGCTGTTTGCGCATGTCGGGCCGGATCAGCCGGGCGGCGTGGTACTGTCGGGACATACGGACGTGGTGCCCGTGGACGGCCAATCCTGGGCGTCGGACCCGTTCACCGTCACCGAGCGCGACGGCAAGTATTGCGGGCGCGGCTGCGTCGACATGAAGGGCTTCGACGCGCTCGCTATCTGGGCGCTGGTCGAGGCGCATCACGCGGGCGTTGTGCGGCCGCTGCAACTGGCCCTGAGCTATGACGAGGAGGTCGGTTGCATCGGCGCGCCGCCGATGATCGAGCAGATGCTGGCCCACCTGCCAAAGGCCGACATGGCGATCATCGGCGAGCCGTCGATGATGCAGGCAGTCACCGGGCAGAAGGGGGGGCTGGGCCTCGACGTCCATGTCGTGGGGTTCGAGGTGCACAGCTCGATGATGCATCGCGGAGTCAACGCGATCATGGCGGCGGCGCCGCTGATCGACTGGGCCAATGCGCGCAACGCCGAGAACCGGGCGCGCACGCCGTCCGAAGTGGCCTCGGGGTTCGAGCCGCCATGGACAACGTTGCATGTGGGCCAGATCTCGGGCGGCACCGCGCATAACATCACCGCCAAGGACTGCCGCTTCGGCATGGATTTCCGGGTGGTGCCCGGCGAAGACCCCGAGGATTGGGGTGCGCGCTTCAGGGCGCGTGTGGCCGAGGTCGAGGCCGACATGCAAGCCGTCCATCCCGACACGCGGATCGACGTAACACCGAAGTTCACGGTGCCGGGCGTGCAGCCCGAAAAAAACGGCGCGGCCGAGTCGCTGGTGCGGCAGATCACCGGCGACAATGGCAGCCACATGGTCAGCTACGGCACCGAGGCAGGGCAGTTCCAGAACCGCGGGTATTCGGCGGTGATCTGCGGGCCGGGCGATATCGCGCAGGCGCATCAGCCAGATGAATACATCACTGTTGATCAGTTCGAGGCCGGGCACGATTTCATGCGCCGGCTTCTGGACAGGTTGCAGACCAGCTGAACATCAGGGCGGGGCACCGCACGGTCTGTTCGGGAAGGCGCAAGGGATGGCGGCAAGGATGGCCGCATATCCAATCGCCACATTCACCGGAGGCCGCCCCGATGTCCGAGAAATCCCCGCGTCTTGCACTGCCCTTCATCCAGCCGTCGCAGGCGCAAAAGCACGTGACCCATAACGAGGCGCTGGCGCTGCTCGATCTCGTCGTGCAACTGGCGGTCGAGGAAACTGGCGCAGAGATCCCGCCCGAGGCGCCGCAGGAGGGCGAGATATGGGCTCTCGGGGCGGTGCCGACCGGCGCATGGGATGGGCAGGGGGGCATGCTCGCCGGGCTGGTCAACGATGTCTGGCGGTTCCTAGCCCCGCAGGAAGGCTGGACCGCGCTGGAGAAAAGCACTGGCCGCGTGCTGCAGCAGGCGGGCGGGCAGTGGGTTGGAACCACGCTGCCGGAGTTGATCGGTCTCGACGGTTTGGGCGTCAATGCCAGCTACGACGGCGTTAACCGGTTGGCGGTCAGCTCTGCGGCGACGCTTCTCAACCATGAGGGCGCGGGACATCAGTTGAAAGTTAACAAGGCGGGCGCGGGCGATACGGCGAGCCTGCTGTTCCAGACCAGCATTGGCGGCCGCGCCGAGATGGGCACCGCCGGCGGAGACGATTTTGCGATCAAGGTCAGTGCCAACGGCGCCGCGTGGTCCACGGCGTTGCAATTCGATGCGGCAAGCGGTCTGGCGTCGGGGGCGGCGGTGCAGCAGGCAGCCGGTGATGCGACTGCGGGCCGTCTGCTGCGAGTCGGCGCATTTGGCTGGGGGCAGGATGGCGGGCAGGCGGTGCCAGTGCTGGGCGATCTCGACGCCGTTGCAACCGCGTCGGGGGCTTACGCCGTCACCGGAGCTACGGCGGGTGCGATAGGCTCGGGCACCTGCCTGATCCTGCGTTCGGGCGTCGGGGAGTTGTCGCAGATCTTCGTCGCGACGGACGGCCAGATAATTGCATTTCGCAGCGCCTCGGGCGGGGTTTGGGGGGCGTGGTCCGCGCTTGGGGGCGAGCACAACACCGAACGCGTCACCACGTCGAACGGGACCTATGTCCGCTACCCGGACGGCACGCAGATCTGCCAACACAGCCTGACGCTGGATACACCGAACGTCGCCGAGGGTGCGCTTTTTCGCGGGGCAGGGCAGACGCCCTGGAGCTATCCCGCGCCCTTTGCCAGCGGTACTGTCCCAACGGTCACCGCGAGCGTCGTCTCGGGAGCGGGCCTGTGGGTCTCGACCGTAGCGGGCGATCACCTGGGCGGCGGGATCCAGGCCTATGCGGCGCTATCGACCGCGACCGCGCCGCAGGTGACGGTTACTGCCATCGGGCAGTGGAGCTGATCCGCGACATGGATTCCTACATCCTGCGAGACGGGCACAGGCTTTTGCCCGTCTCCGGCTAACCTGTCAATCGACGACGCGGCAGGTCAGGTTGATCCGACCGCCCCCCTGCAGCAGCGTCGAACTGCCGGGCCTGATCCGGTCCACCCCGTGGTAGACCAGCCGCGCATCCCCGCCCATTACCAGCACGTCGCCCGAGGTCAGCCAGACGGATTCTGTTGACCCGCCCCGCGTGGTGTTGCCCACCCGAAAAAGCGCGTCATCCCCCAGCGAGACCGACAGCACCGGCCACGAAAAGTCGGCCTCGTCGCAGTCCTGGTGCAGCCCCATGCGCGCGCCCTCGGTGTAGTGGTTGATGAGACAGCAATCGGGCGCGCGTGTCTCGCTTGCCAGCGCGTGCCAGATATCGAGCACGCTTTGCGGGATCGCCGGCCATGCCATGCCGGCAGGATGCTGCGTCTCGTAGCGATAGCCCCGGCGATCGGTCACCCAGCCATACCGCCCTGCGGAGGTCATCCGCACGCTCATCTGTTTGCCAGACGGGGTGACGGGCGTGAAGAGCGGGGCCATTGCTGCCACGGCCCGCAGATCGGCAATGATATTGCTTTGCGTTGCGGGAGATAGCCACCCCTTGTGGACGGCGATGCCGCGCAAGATCAGGGTCGGTTCGGGCATTGCGGGCCTCCATTTCGAACTCTGTAAACGTTTTCGACGCAAATTGGCGAAATCCGTTCCGGACCGATGGTTGCAGGCCACCGTACCCCCGCCTATATAGCTGCTGAAACGCAGGTTGTGCACATCAAGTGCCGGCCTGCCTGTCATCCGGGGGTCTGACGCCGAAACGGGTCAGGCCGTCAAAAATCGCCTAACTGAAAGGGATCAAAAACATGTCCAAAGTGATCGGTATCGACCTCGGTACGACAAACAGCTGCATCGCGATCATGGACGGGTCGCAATCGCGCGTCATCGAGAACGCGGAAGGCTCGCGCACCACGCCGTCGATCGTGGCCTTCACCGAGAACGAGCGGCTCGTGGGCCAGCCCGCCAAGCGTCAGGCAGTCACCAACCCCGAGAACACGATCTTTGGCGTTAAGCGCCTGATCGGTCGGCGGTATGACGACAGCGACCTTGCCAAAGACAACAAGAACATGCCGTTCACCGTGGTTGACGGTGGCAATGGTGACGCTTGGGTCAAGGCGCGCGGCGAGAATTACAGCCCGTCGCAGATTTCCGCCTTCATCTTGGGCAAGATGAAGGAGACCGCCGAAAGCTATCTCGGGGAAGAGGTGACACAGGCTGTCATCACCGTGCCGGCCTATTTCAACGACGCACAGCGTCAGGCCACCAAGGACGCAGGCAAAATCGCCGGTCTCGAGGTGCTGCGCATCATCAACGAGCCGACGGCAGCTGCGCTCGCCTACGGCCTCGACAAGAAGGACAGCCACACCATCGCCGTCTATGACCTCGGCGGCGGCACGTTCGACGTGACCATCCTCGAGATCGACGACGGCCTGTTCGAGGTCAAGGCGACGAATGGCGACACGTTCCTCGGCGGCGAGGATTTCGACATGCGGATCGTCAATTACCTCGCAGACGAGTTCAAGAAAGAAAACGGCGTCGACTTGACCAAGGACAAGATGGCGCTGCAGCGGCTCAAGGAAGCGGCCGAAAAGGCCAAGATCGAGCTGTCGAGCGCCAGCCAGACCGAGATCAACCAGCCGTTCATCTCGATGGGATCCGACGGGCAGCCGCTGCACATGGTCGTGAAGTTGACCCGTGCGAAGCTCGAAAGCCTTGTGGGCGACCTGATCAAGGCATCGATCAAGCCGTGTCAAGCCGCGCTGAAGGATGCCGGCATCTCGGCATCGGATGTCGACGAGATCGTGCTTGTCGGCGGCATGACGCGGATGCCCAAGGTCACCGAAGAGGTTACCAAGTTCTTCGGCAAGGAGCCGCACAAGGGTGTGAACCCCGACGAGGTGGTCGCCATGGGCGCCGCCATTCAGGCCGGCGTGCTGCAGGGCGACGTCAAGGACGTGGTGCTACTGGACGTGACTCCGCTGTCGCTCGGGATCGAGACGCTTGGCGGTGTGTTCACCCGGCTGATTGACCGGAACACGACAATCCCGACCAACAAGAGTCAGATCTTTTCGACCGCCGAGGACAACCAGTCCGCCGTGACCATTCGCGTGTTCCAGGGCGAGCGCGAGATGGCCGCCGACAACAAGATGCTCGGCCAGTTCAACCTCGAGGACATCCCGCCGGCGCCGCGCGGCATGCCGCAAGTCGAGGTGACCTTCGACATCGACGCCAACGGCATCGTCTCGGTGTCGGCCAAGGACAAGGGCACCAACAAGGAACAGAAGATCACGATCCAAGCCTCGGGCGGTCTGTCCGAGCAGGATATCGAGAAGATGGTCAAGGAGGCCGAGGAGAATGCCGAGGCCGACAAGGCGCGTCGTTCGCTCGTCGAAGCCAGGAACCAGGCCGAAAGCCTGATCAACACGACCGAGAAATCGCTGGAGGATTACGGCGACAAGGTGGATCCGTCCACGGTCGAGGCGATCGAGCTTGCGATCTCTGCGCTCAAGGAAAACATCGAATCCGAGGATGTCGACAAGATCAACTCGGGCATCCAGAACGTGACCGAAGCCTCGATGAAGCTTGGTGAAGCCATCTATAAGGCCAGCCAGGAAGAGGCATCCGACCCGTCCGACGGCGGCGATCAGGAACGCGGTCCGGACGACGAGATACTCGATGCCGATTTCGAGGATCTCGATGATGACAACAAGAACAAACGCGCCTGAGGCACGTTTCGCACGGAACTGTCCGGTCCGGCCATAGCGCCGGGCCGGACACGTCACTCCGACATCAAGGAGATCCCCGATGGCAAAACGTGACTATTACGAGGTGCTTGGATTATCCAAGGGCGCCTCGGCGGATGAAATAAAGAAGGCGTATCGCAAGAAGGCCAAGGAACTGCACCCGGATCGCAACAACGACGATCCCGAGGCCGAACGCAAGTTCAAGGAAGCCGGCGAAGCCTACGATACCCTGAAGGATCCTGACAAAAAAGCGGCCTATGACCGCTTCGGTCATGCCGCGTTCGAAGGCGGCAATGGTGCGAGTGCCGGGGCCGGCGCGCGTCCCGGGGCAGGGGGCTTTGGCGGCGCCGGACAGGGCGATTTCGCCAGTGCCTTTTCGGACGTGTTCGACGACCTCTTCGGCGACTTCATGGGCGGCGGGCGCGCCGGCGGCGGTCGTCAGCGGGCGACACGCGGCGCGGACCTGCGCTATAACCTTCAAGTGACGCTGGAAGACGCGTTCAACGGCCTTCAGAAGAACATCAAGGTGCCAAGCGCCGTGGCCTGTGATGCCTGTGACGGGACCGGCGCCGAAAGCGGTGTGGAGCCCGCCACATGTCCGACCTGTTCGGGCATGGGCAAGGTGCGCGCTCAGCAAGGCTTTTTCACGGTCGAGCGGACCTGTCCGACGTGTGGCGGACTGGGTCAGATCATCAAGGATCCTTGCAAGGTCTGCCAGGGTCAGGGACGTGTGCAGAAGGACCGCGCCCTGTCGATAAATATTCCGGCAGGCGTCGAGACCGGCACGCGCATCCGGCTCGCCGGAGAGGGCGAGGCCGGCATGCGTGGCGGGCCGACCGGTGATCTCTACATTTTCATCAACGTGGCCCAGCACGAGCTTTTCGAACGTGACGACAACAACCTCTTTTGTCGCGTGCCGGTGTCGATGGCGAAAGCCGCGCTTGGCGGGGACATAGAGGTGCCGACGATCGAAGGCGGACGCAGCAAGGTCAAGATACCCGCCGGCTCGCAATCGGGCCGTCAGATGCGCCTGCGTGGCAAGGGCATGCCTTCGTTGCGTGGCGGTATGCGTGGCGACATGTTCATCGAACTCGCGGTGGAAACGCCGGTGAACCTGACATCGCGGCAAAAGGAATTGCTACGTGAATTCGAGACGATGAGCGAGGATAACAATCCCGAAAGCAAAAGCTTCTTCTCGTCGGTCAAGGATTTCTGGGACGCTATGAAAAGCTGAGCCGTCGGGTTTTAACCTGCCGCTAATACATCTTTGACATAGTTGGAGCATGACCGATGCTCCAGCCTTTTTCGAGCAGCAATTGCCGCTCTTTTGCAACGACGAGGTCGCGCCGGTCGAATCTGCGACGGCTGCGCCACGTCCCTCTTATATTCGTGATCACCGGAAGCGGCTGCGCGGCCGTTTTCTCGACGGCGGCGCCGAGGCTGTTCCCGATTACGAGATGATCGAGCTCGTGCTCTTTCGCGCAATACCGCGGCGGGACGTCAAACCCCTTGCGCGCGCGCTTCTGGACAGGTTTGGCGATTTTGCCTCGGTACTGTCCGCCCCCGATGACAAGCTTCGCGAGGTTGCCGGCGTCGGCACGGCTGTCATCACGGAATTGCGGGTCGTCGAGGCGGCTGCGCATCGACTGACACGTGCCCGCGTGATGCAGCGGCACGTCATTTCCTCCTGGGCTGCCCTCATGGATTATTGTCGCGCGACCATGGCGCATGGCGAGATCGAGCAGTTCCGCGTCTTCTATCTCGATCGCAAGAACACCCTCATTGCGGATGAGGAGCAGGGGCGCGGAACGGTCGACCATGTCCCGGTTTATCCGCGCGAGATCGTGAAACGGGCGCTGCATCTGAATGCAAGCGCCCTCATTCTGGCCCACAATCATCCCTCTGGCGATCCGACGCCGTCGACGGCGGATATCGAGATGACCGCACAGGTACAACGCGCAGCAGATGCGCTTGGGATCACCGTTCATGACCATGTCATCATCGGCCGCTCTGCCGAGGTCAGTTTCCACGCTGAGGGCTACCTGTAGCGCCGAGACACGCAAAACCCCGCATGCGGAGTGACAGTAAGGTCTTGCGGCGGGGTGTGTCAGCCGAAACGTCCATGGCAATGCTTGAATTTCTTGCCGGATCCGCAGGGGCAGGCGGAGTTGCGCCCCGGATTGCCCCATGTGGATGGATCATCTTCGACAAATCCTGGTGCGGCGTCGTCCGAAACCGTTGGTGCGGAATGGGGTTTTGCCGCCGCTTCCATCTGCACGCGTTGTTCGTCCAGCTCCTGCATGAGTTTTTGCTGTTCCTGCTCGTTCATTGGCCGGATCTGCGACAGTTTCTTGGTCACGTCCATGCGCAAGCTGTCAAGCATGCTCTGGAACAGCTGGAACGCCTCGGTCTTGTATTCGTTCAGCGGGTCGCGCTGCGCATAGCCACGGAAGCCCACGACGCTGCGCAGATGTTCCAGCGTCAGCAGATGGTCGCGCCATTTGCCGTCGATGGTCTGCAAGAGCACCTGCTTTTCAATCATGCGCATGTTGTCCGAACCGAACTGCGCGGCCTTGGCGGCCATCATCTCGTCTGCGGCCTTGTCGAGCCGCGCGATGATGTCCTCGTCATCGACACCCTCTTCGTCGGCCCAGTCGATCACCGGCAGGTCCATGCTGAGATGCTCCTGCACCGCGGCGTGCAGGCCGTCCATGTCCCACTGGTCCGCGTAGGTCTTCGGCGGCATGTACTGATCAACCAGATCGGTGATGACCTCGGCTCGCATCTCTCCGACGATTTCGCTGAGATCCTCGGCTTTCATGATGTCGAGGCGCTGCTTGAAGATCACCTTGCGCTGCTCGTTCATCACGTCGTCGAATTTCAGAAGCTGCTTGCGGATGTCGAAATTACGGCCCTCGACCTTGGCCTGCGCGCGTTCCAGAGACTTGTTTACCCAAGGATGCACGATCGCCTCGCCCTCTTTCATGCCGAGGGTGCCCAGCACCTTTTCGAGGCGTTCGGAGCCGAAGATGCGCATCAGGTCGTCATCGAGGCTGAGGAAAAACGCGGACCGACCGGGATCGCCCTGGCGGCCCGACCGGCCACGTAGCTGGTTGTCGATGCGCCGGCTTTCATGGCGCTCGGTGGCCAGCACGAAGAGCCCCCCCGCCGCGATCACCGCCTTCTCGTCATCGGCGTGTTCGGCTTCGATCCGCGTGCGGATTTCCTGCGGATCGCCATCGGGATCGGCTTCGATGGCTTCCATGACCTTGAAATCGACATTACCGCCAAGCTTGATGTCGGTGCCGCGCCCGGCCATGTTCGTGGCGATCGTCACGGCCCCGAAGTTGCCGGCATCCGCGATAATCTGCGCCTCTTTCTCGTGTTGGCGGGCGTTCAGGACGTTATGCGGGATCTTGGCGCTGGTCAGCGCCGCGCTCAGGCTTTCGGATTTCTCGATCGAGGTGGTCCCGACAAGGATCGGCTGACCCTTTTCATGCGCGTCCCGGATCTCGGAGACGATGGCGTCGTATTTCTCCTGCGTCGTGCGGTAGACCGCGTCATCCTGGTCGACCCGCGCGATCGGCTGGTTCGTAGGCACCTCGACCACGCCAAGCCCGTAGATCTCCATGAATTCATCGGCCTCGGTGGAGGCGGTGCCGGTCATGCCCGACAACTTGTCATAAAGCCGAAAATAGTTCTGGAACGTGACTTGAGCGAGTGTAACGTTCTCGGGCTGGATCTTGCAATTCTCCTTGGCCTCGATCGCCTGGTGCAGACCGTCCGACAGCCGGCGCCCGGTCATCATGCGGCCGGTGAACTCGTCGACCAGAACGACCTCGTCGTTGCGGACCATGTAGTCCTTGTCCTTGGTGAACAGCTTGTGCGCGCGCAATCCCTGGTTGACGTGATGCACGATGGTGGTGCTCTCGGGATCGTAAAGCGACTGGCCCTCGGGCAGGATGCCGCGCGACAGAAGCACCTCTTCGAGAAACTCGTTGCCCTCGTCGGTGAAGGTGACGTTGCGGGTCTTTTCGTCGATCTTGTAATGCTCTTCGGTAAGTTCGGGGATCAGCGCATCGATCGTCTGGTATAGCTCGCTGCGATCCTGGCTGGGACCGGAAATGATCAGCGGCGTGCGGGCCTCGTCGATGAGGATGCTGTCCACCTCGTCCACGACGGCGAAATTGTGACCGCGCTGGTTCATTTCTTCGAGCGACGATTTCATGTTGTCGCGCAGGTAATCGAACCCAAGCTCATTATTGGTGGCGTAGGTCACGTCGGCCGCGTAAGCGGATTTCTTTTCCGGCTCGGGCTGTTGCGGATAGACGACACCGGTGGTCATGCCGAGGGCGCCATAGACCTTGCCCATCCATTCGGCGTCGCGTTTCGCAAGGTAGTCGTTTACCGTCACGACATGCACGCCCTTGCCCGATAGCGCGTTGAGATAGCAGGGGAAAGTGGCGACCAGCGTCTTGCCCTCGCCGGTCTTCATCTCTGCGATATTGCCCTCATGCAGGAAAATGCCGCCCATGATCTGCACATCAAAAGCCCGCAGCCCAAGCGTGCGGCGCGCCGCCTCGCGGCAATTGGCGAAGGCTTCTGGCAGTAGCGCGTCAAGGCTCTCACCCTCGGCGATGCGGGTTCGGAAGCTTTCCGTCTTCGCCATGAGATCCGCGTCGCTGAGCGCCTGGAATTCAGGCTCCAGCGCGTTGATCCTGTCAACAAGCGGTCGCGTCGCCTTGACCTTGCGATCATTCGGAGTGCCGAAAATCTTGCGCGCAACCGATCCAATACCCAGCATGTTCCATCCGTTCCGGTGTTTCGACGGTCCATGACAGGCAATCGCTTGCCCCGCCTGCGTGTCCGCCCTAAAAGAGTGGCAATCTGGTGGCGCGTCCTTGATCACGTGGCGATGTAAGGGGCTGTGAGAACAGTGTCAACGTCATGCGCCGGGACACGGCCACACGGCTTGCACAGTATAGTGATCAACAGGGGGCTGATTTCGTGATTTACCGTTTCCTCGCATCCACCGCTCTTTGCGCCGGGCTTGCGCTCGGGGTGGGTGCACACGCCCAGGACACCACGTCGGCAGAGAGGGTGGTCGCCACCGTCGGCGAGACCGAGATCACGCTGGGGCACATGCTTGCCCTGCGGCGCGGTCTGCCGGAGCAATACGATCAGATCTCACCTGAGGTGCTCTTTAGTGCGGTGCTCGATCAACTGGTCCAGCAGACCCTTCTGATGCAGGATCAGGACGGCCCACTGTCGCGCAATGCGCAACTGCGCCTGGACAACGAACGGCGCGCGATCCTCGCGGCAGAGGTGGTTCAGCGCATTTTCGATACGCCGATCAGCGACGAGGCCGTGCGCGCGCTTTATGAAAGCCGCTATGCCGAGGCCGACAGCACCACCGAGTATCGGGCCGCACATATCCTCGTCGAAACGGAAAATGAGGCGCGCGCGATCCTCGACGAGATCGAGGGCGGAGCAAATTTCGCGGCACTGGCACAAGAGCATTCGATCGGGCCATCAGGCCCGTCCGGCGGAGATCTTGGCTGGTTCGGCAAGGGTGTCATGGTGCCCGAGTTTTTCGATGCGGTGGTCGAGCTTGGCGAGGGCGGGATTTCAGAGCCGCTGGAAACCCAGTTCGGCTGGCACGTCATCGAACTGCGCGAGACGCGGATCAAGGACCGCCCGCCGCTTGAAGAGATGCGCGAAGAGCTTGTCACAGAGCTGCGGCAGAAGGCGTTTGACGACCACGTTGCCAATCTTGAAGGCAAGACCGACGTGTCGCGCGAGGGCAGTGCGGATCTCGATCCCACGCTGATCAACCGCACCGACCTTCTGGAGAACTGATTTATGGCCGCCACCCTCGCGCGCTCGCCGCTCGCCCCGGCGGCGTTCCCCGATATGCCCAATATCGCGGGCGTCCGCCTCGCCACGGCAGCAGCCGGCGTGCGCTATCAAGGTCGGGACGACGTGATGCTGGTGGAACTCGCGCCCGGCACGGCGGTGGCGGGTGTATTCACCCGGTCCGCGACCCGTTCCGCCGCGGTGATCGATTGTCAGCAGAAGATCGGCGGCACGGCCGAGGGCGGCGCGGCAATCCTCGTGAATTCCGGCAACGCCAATGCGTTCACAGGGCGACGGGGAACCGAATCTGTGTCGGCTATAACCGGGGCCGTGGCAAACCGTCTCGGGGTTGCGCAAGCACGCGTGTTCACGTCCTCGACCGGTGTCATCGGAGAGCCGCTGGCGCATGAGCGCATCACCGGCTGCCTTGATGATCTGCGCTACGCGCTGTTGCCGGAGGGAATAGAAGCGGCCGCGCGGGCCATCTGCACCACCGACACCTTTCCCAAGGGGTCCGGCAGCAAGGTAACGGTGGACGGCCAGCCAGTGCATATCGCGGGCATCGCCAAGGGATCGGGGATGATCGCGCCCGACATGGCGACCATGCTGGTCTATATTTTTACCGATGCGGAGATCGATCAACAGGTGTTGCAGGACACGGTGAGCGCGCTCAACCGCACGACATTCAACTGCATCACCGTCGACAGCGACACCTCGACCTCGGACACGCTTCTGGTCGCAGCGACCGGCGCATCGGGCGTCCGCGTGACCGAAAACAATGTGAGCTTCATGGACGGGCTTTGGCGGGTCATGCTAGATCTGGCGCATCAGGTCGTGCGCGATGGCGAAGGGGCCACGAAATTCATCGAGATCTCGGTGACCGGGGCAGCCTCGGACGCCGAGGCGCATGTCCATGCCAAGGCGATCGCCAATTCGCCGCTGGTCAAGACGGCCGTGGCGGGCGAGGATCCCAACTGGGGCCGCATCGTGATGGCGGTGGGCAAATCCGGTGCGCGTGCCGACCGTGATCTGCTGGCGATCTGGTTCGGCGACATATCGATGGCCCGTGACGGCTTTGTCAGTCCCGATCACGACGAGGATCGCGCCGCAGCCTACATGAAAAACGACGAGATCGTGATCCATGTCGACCTCGGTCTCGGGGGTGGCACGGCGCGCGTCTGGACCTGCGACCTGACGCATGGCTATATCGACATCAACGCGGATTACCGGTCTTGAAGACCGTGATCGTCTCTGCCGTGGCGCTGATCGACGTGGATGGGCGCATCCTTCTCACGCAGCGCCCGGTCGGCAAATCCATGGCCGGGCTGTGGGAGTTTCCCGGCGGCAAGGTCGAGCCGGGCGAGACCCCTGAACACGCGCTGATCCGCGAATTGCAGGAAGAGCTGGGAATCGACACCTGGGAAAGCTGCCTTGCACCGCTGACCTTCGCCAGCCACAGCTATGACGATTTCCACCTGCTGATGCCGCTGTTTGCATGCCGCAAATGGCAGGGCATCGCGGAAGGGCGCGAAGGTCAGGCGCTGAAATGGGTGTGGGCGCGCGACCTTAAATCCTACCCGATGCCGCCCGCCGATATCCCGCTGATCGCGATCCTGCGCGACTGGCTCTGACGGCCGGCGCTCAGCCCGAGGCGAGCGCCGCGTCCATCACGGCGATCATGCGCGCCAGTTCTTCGCCAGAATCCTCGGCGCCCCAGATTTCCTCGCCGAAGGCCAGAAAGTCGCTGACCGTTGCAAGGCTGGCAACTGCGGCCTCGTCCAGCGCGCCCTCGGCCACGACCGGCAGTTCGATCATCTCTGACCACCAGGTGAACAGATCGAGACTTGCCTGCTGCCCGTCGCCAAGTGCAGTCGCCCCGACCGGCCCGAAGCTGACGTAATCCGCGCCTGCCTCGCCGGCCGCGATCCCGTCATGCCGCGATGTGCCGCAGAACGCCCCGACGATGGCCTCGTCGCCCAGTGCCTTGCGCGCCGCGCGCACCGAGCGAGGCCCGTCCGGCAGATGCACGCCGTCGAGCCCCAACCGCTCGACCATCATGATATGGCTGTCGATTACCAGCGCCACGTCGCGTGCATGCGTGACCTCGCGGCAGGCATCGGCGGCGCGCGCGATCCGGTCCTCGTCGCGCGTCGCAAGGCTCAGCCGCACGCAGGCCACCGCATGCCGTTCAAGCACGTCCGCCAACTGAATGGCAAAGACCTCCGGTTCGAACTCCGGCGGGGTGACGAGATAGATCTGCGGCTGCTCGATTTCGGCCATGGCATGTGGCTCCCTCATGGTTTTCGCGCTTCATAATGAAGAAAGCCAACCTTGACCATCATCGCCTTACGCGGTGGGATCATGGACAATGCGATACCCGGGCAAATGGCCTCTGGAAAGCCCTGCCTGTCCCCTCTATCCTGCGCACAACAAAAGAAAGGGGCAGGATTGGTGATAGGAGGGCTGGCCGACGGGCTGACGCGCGGCATCGAGGGGGTTGGCGACCGGGTGTCGGGAGCATTCTTCGAACCGGTGATCCGGCTGGGCGTCACCGGTCTGGCGCGGGCCGGCAAGACGGTGTTTATCACGTCGCTGATCGCCAATCTCATGGATCGCGCGCGCATGCCGGGCCTAATGGCTGAAAGCGAGGGGCGGATCATGGCCGCCTATCTGCAACCGCAACCCGATGTGACGCTGCCGCGATTCGATTACGAGACGCAGCTTGCCGCGCTGACCGGACCCGATCCGCACTGGCCGCAAAGCACCCGCGCGGTGTCGGAATTGCGCTTGTCGCTGCGTGTGCGCCCCGCGGGCTTTTTCGGCGGAATGACGGGGCCGCGCGTGGTACACTTGGATATCGTGGATTATCCCGGCGAATGGTTGCTTGATCTTGCCCTGCTGGAAAAAAGCTATGACGAGTGGTCGTCCGAGGTGCTCGACCGCATTGCGGCGCGTCCCCAGGCGGAGCGGTATCTCGTACAGATGCGCGAGATCGATGCCAGCCGGCCGCTGGACGAGGCCACGGCACAGCACCTCGCCCAAGGCTTCACCGCCTATCTCAACGCCGCGCGCGACGACGGGTTCTATGATTGCACCCCGGGCCGCTTCCTGCTGCCGGGTGATCTTGCCGGCTCGCCGGTCGTGACTTTTGCGCCCTTGCCGCGGGACGGCCGCGATCCGCGCAAAAGCCTGCGCGCCGAGATGGCCCGCCGGTTCGAGGCCTACAAGCGCGAGGTGGTGCGCCCGTTCTTTCACGAACATTTTGCGCGGATCGACCGGCAGGTTGTTCTGGTGGATGCGCTAGACGCCCTGCACAAGGGGCCGCGCGCGGTCGAGGACATGCGCCGCGCCATGGCCGAGATCCTCGGGGCCTTCCGGCCGGGACGCAACGCGTTTCTGACGCAACTTCTGTTGGGCCGCCGGGTCGAGAAGATCCTCTTTGCCGCGACCAAGGCCGATCACCTGCACCACACCCAACATGCGCGCCTGACTGCGTTCATGGAGGCACTGTTGCGTGGCGCGCGCGACCGAGCGGATTTCGCTGGGGGCGAGACCCGCGCCATGGCGCTTGCGGCGCTGCGCACCACGGTTGAGGACCGGATTTCACATGACGGGCGCGAGCTTGACTGCGTGCGGGGCCGTTTGCTGGACACCGGGCGCCAGGCGGCCTTTCATCCCGGCGATCTGCCCGACGATCCCGCGCGGCTCTTGTCGGTGGCCCGCGAAGGCGCCGACGCGTGGCCCGACGGCGCCTACAAGGCGATGCGTTTCGCGCCCGCGCCGCTCGATCTGCGGCGCGGCGAGGGACCGCCGCATATCCGGCTAGACCGGGCGGCGCAGTTCCTGATTGGGGACAGGCTATGAGGATCATGCGCGCCCGCCTCTGGGACCTGCCGCGGATTGCCGCGATCCTATGGAGCTTCACCCGTGGCACGGCCTGGTTGCCGCGGGCGCGACGCCCGGTCGCTGATCTTGTGTCCCTTGCGTGGGTAACGGCGCGGGGGTGGGTGCGGATTCTGCGCGACCGGGCCGGCGTGGCGGGGTTCATCATCCGCGACGGCACCCGCGTGCACGCGCTCTACGTCGCCGCCGACCGACACGGGCAGGGCGTCGGTCGTGGTCTGCTGGCCGAGGCCAAGACCTGTGCCGAGATGCTCGAACTCTGGGTTTTGGCCGGCAATATCCCGGCCCGCGCCTTTTACCTCGCGCAAGGCTTCCGGGAGGTCGCGCAGGGGCAGGGCGCAGGTAATGACGAGGGCCTGCCCGACATCCTGATGATGTGGCAAGACAGGAGAGACGCGTCATGAGCAAGGGCCCGGTGGTGATCGATATCGACTCTCAGGATGACGCGGCCCCGGATCGCGCGCCGCCGGTGCCCGATGACGCGGTTGCGCCGGACGGGCGTGCGATGCGGGCGGCGATGGCGCAGGCCGCGCGTGACCCTTCGCCGCTGGCACGCACCTTCTGGGGGCTGGTCGTCGGGCTCGTCGGCACCGCCGTGGGCGTCGCTGCGTGGGATTTCGCTGCCGATCTTCTTCAGCGTCTGCCCGTCCTGGGGTATGCCGTAGCGGCGATGGCCGTCGCGCTGCTGATCGTTCTGGTCGTCATCGCCCTGCGCGAGATCGCAGCCTTTGCTCGCCTCAATCGCTTGGACAGCCTGCGCAGCGGCGCGCAGGCCGCGCTTGCCGACGAGGATTTGGGTGGCGCACGTGACACCGTCACGCGGCTGCGCGGCCTTTACAAGCATCGCGACGAACTGAGTTGGCACAACGCCCGGCTCGATGATCGCGAGGCCGAGCAACTCGATCCCGCCTCGCTTCTGGAACTGGCCGAGACGGAATTGCTCCGCCCGCTCGATGCGCTGGCCACGCGTGAGATCGAACTGGCGGCACGTCAGGTGGCCACCATAACGGCCCTCGTGCCGCTCGCGCTTGCAGATGTTGTGGGGGCGCTCGTTCTCAATCTGCGAATGATACGCCGCATTGCCGAGGTCTATGGCGGCCGGGCCGGGGTTCTGGGCAGTTGGCGCCTGACGCGCAGCGTGATGGCACATCTGGTGGCCACCGGCGCCGTGGCCGTGGGCGACGACATGATCAGCAGCGTGGCGGGCGGCAACATGCTGTCGAAGGTGTCGCGACGCTTTGGTGAAGGCGTCGTGAACGGGGCGTTGACCGCTCGGGTCGGCGTCGCCGCCATCGAGGTCTGTCGCCCGTTGCCTTTCCTGCGGGCCTCGCGCCCATCGGTGACAGGCATGGTCAAACGCGCGCTGACGGGGCTCTTTACACGTAAAAGCTGAACCGCACGCCCCCGGCAAGACGGCCCGCCGCGGTGAGGTCGGCCCTTCGACGACCAAAGGCCGCGATGTCACCGCAGCTTCGGCACGCCGCCTGCCAGCGTTTCGCGCTCGACCACGCCGGCGCGCAGGCTGCGTCCGATGCGATGCGCAAGCGCCGACCACGCGGCGGCCTGATCGGGCCGCAATTCGACATGGAGCACGCTGTCGAAAAGATCGAGCCAGGCCGAGAACATGCCGGGGCGAACATTGCGCGCCTGAACATGTGCAGTCATCGGGCTGCCGTCATAGCCGCGCTCGTGCAGGATCGCGTTGGCCCAGAAATCGGCGACCCGGGCCTCATGGACGGGCCAGTCGTCGACATGCACGGCAAAGACCGGGGCAAGCGTCGGATGCGCGCGTGCTGCCGCATAGAATGCGGCAACCACCCTTTCGATCTCGGGGCGGGTAATGTCGAACCGGGGGGGCAGGGCGCTGCTCATGGTACCGAGATGCCTTCGTCTGGACGCCCATGCAAGAGGCTGTCACGCCGCAGGGCCGCGGCGGGCCCGAAATCCTGGCAAGATTTCGGGCCGCTTTCTTTTCAAGAAAGCGTGGGTCGCGCCTCTGGACGCGTGCCGGGCGCGGGCCTATAAGACGCCTCATGATCAAGGCTGCTGTGATCCTCATTCGAATTATATGCCCGGCGCTCTGACGTTTCCGAGCCGCCGGGACATCTGGCATTCGCGCCATCGCGCCGCCTCTACACCCTCCGATATTTCAACACCCAGTGACAAAGGACGTCACCCATGTGTTCCGACACGCTTGATTACAAAGATACGCTCAACCTGCCGAAAACCGATTTTCCGATGCGCGCCGGCCTGCCCAAGCGCGAGCCTGACTGGCTGGCACGGTGGGAGCGGATCGGCATCTACGACCGGCTGCGCGAGCGGGCAGAGGGGCGAACACCCTTCACCCTGCATGACGGCCCTCCTTATGCAAACGGTCACCTGCATATCGGGCACGCGCTGAACAAGACCCTCAAGGATCTGGTGGTGCGCAGCCAGCAGATGCTGGGGCGTGACGCGCGCTATATCCCCGGCTGGGATTGCCACGGCCTGCCCATAGAGTGGAAGATCGAGGAGCAATACCGCGCCAAGGGATTGGACAAGGACAAGGTCGATGTGGTCGAGTTTCGCCGTGAATGCCGCGAGTTCGCTGAAGGCTGGATCGACGTGCAGCGCGACGAGTTCAAGCGCCTCGGCGTGACCGGAAAATGGGACAGGCCGTACCTGACGATGGATTACCGCGCCGAGCGGATCATCGCGGAGGCGTTCCAGACCTTTCTGATGACCGGCACGCTCTATCAGGGCTCCAAACCCGTGATGTGGTCGCCCATCGAGAAGACCGCGCTGGCCGAGGCAGAGGTGGAGTATCACGACAAGGAAAGCTTCACTGTTTGGGTGAAGTTCCGCGTGGCGGAAGTCGATGCCGAAAAATATCAAGAGGCAATTTTCTACAGCAAGGACGCTACATTCCAGCGAATCGCGCCTGTTAAGGACTTTCAAGAAAACTCTGCTGATCCCTATCGTGGAACAGCAGACGATCTTCTGGAGCGTGCAAACACGCCCCCAAATCACCTGCTAGACGCCTATGTCGTTATCTGGACCACCACGCCCTGGACCATCCCGTCCAACAAGGCGGTCGTCTTCGGCGAGAACATTTCCTATGGTCTCTACGAGGTTACCGACACGCCCGAGCAATGCTGGACGCAAGTAGGCGAGCGTCTGATCCTCGCTGACTGCCGCGCCGAGGAGACGCTGACGCGTGCGCGTCTGGAGGATGGCATGTGGCGCCGTGTTCGCAACGTAACAGCGGAAGAGCTTGCCAGTTTGACCTTGAGGCATCCGCTGGCCGGCGCCGAGGGTGCGAACGGCGAATGGGATGACCTGCGCGATTTCCGTCCCGCCGATTTCGTCACCGATGAGGAAGGCACCGGCTTCGTACATTGCGCGCCCAGCCACGGGATGGAGGAATACGACCTTTACCGCGGCCTTGGCATGCTCGACCAGGTCATCACCTACAATGTGCTCGACGACGGCTCTTTCCGCCCCGATCTGCCGTTTTTCGGCGGCACCGAGATTCTTGACCGCAAGGGCAAGGAAGGCAACGCGAACAAGGCCGTGATCGACAAGCTGGCTGAAGTCGGTGGCCTGCTGGCGCGTGGCAAGATCAAGCACAGCTATCCGCATTCGTGGCGCTCGAAGGCACCGGTCATCTACCGCAACACCGCGCAGTGGTTCGCCGCCATCGACCGCGAGGTCGGCGACGGTAAGGACACCTATGGCACCACTATCCGCGAACGCGCGCTGCGCTCTATCGACGAGCTTGTGACATGGACGCCGAAAACCGGGCGCAACCGCCTGCACGCGATGATCGAGGCACGCCCCGACTGGGTGCTGTCGCGCCAGCGCGCCTGGGGTGTGCCGCTCACGTGTTTCGTGAAGAAAGACGCGCAACCTACCGATCCGGAATATCTTTTGCGCAATGAAGAAGTGAATGTGCGCATCCTTGCGGCCTTCGAGGACGAGGGCGCGGATGCCTGGTACAAACCCGGCGCCAAAGAGCGGTTCCTGTCGGGGATCGTCGATCCCGAGGCCTGGGAGAAAGTCGATGACATTCTCGATGTCTGGTTCGATTCTGGTTCCACCCATGCGTTTGTGCTACGTGACCGCGCCGATGGCAGCACCGACGGCATCGCCGATCTCTATCTCGAAGGCACCGACCAGCATCGCGGGTGGTTCCATTCCTCAATGCTGCAGGCCTGCGGGACCATCGGCCACGCGCCCTATCGCGGGGTGCTGACCCACGGGTTCACGCTCGACGAGAAGGGCAACAAGATGTCCAAATCCTTGGGCAATACCGTGGCGCCAGACGACGTGACCAAGCAATACGGCGCCGATATCCTGCGGCTCTGGGTGGCGCAGGCAGATTATACCGCCGATCTGCGGATCGGGCCGGAGATCATCAAGGGTGTCGCGGATGGGTATCGGCGGTTGCGCAACACGATGCGCTTCATGCTGGGATCGCTCGCGCATTTCACCGAGGCCGACCGGGTTGAACCCGCCGAGATGCCCGAACTGGAACGCTGGGTGCTGCACCGTTTGGCCGAGTTAGACCACAAGGTAAGGAAAGGCTTCGAAGCCTATGATTTCCAAGGCGTCTATCAGCAGATATTCAACTTCGCCACGGTCGAACTTTCGGCGTTCTATTTCGATATCCGCAAGGACGCGCTTTATTGTGACGGGGATACGGCCCGTCGCCGCGCGGCACGCACCGTGCTGGATCTGCTGTTCCACCGGCTGACCACCTGGCTTGCACCGGTGCTGGTCTTCACCATGGAGGAGGTATGGCTGGAGCGGTTCCCGGGCGAGGGCAGTTCGGTGCACTTGGTGGATATCCCCGACACACCGGCCGATTGGCTGGACGAGCCGCTGGCGGCAAAATGGGCACAGGTGCGCGCGGCGCGCCGCGTGGTGACGGCGGCGCTGGAGGTGCAGCGGACCGACAAGGTGATCGGCGCAAGCCTTGAGGCGGCCCCGATTGTGCATGTGCGCGACGCGGAGATGCTGGAGGCGCTGAAATCGGTGAATTTCGAGGATATCTGCATCACCTCGGATATCTCGCTGACCGCAGATCCGCGACCCGCCGAGGCGTTCCGCCTGCCCGAGATCGATACCGTGGGCGTGGTCTTCGAGCGGGCCGAAGGGCTGAAATGTCAGCGCTGCTGGAAAATCCTGCCCGATGTCGGCACCCATGCGCATCCGGGTACCTGCAAGCGGTGCAGCGTCGCTCTCGGCTGAGGGTTACAGTGCACAGGCCGGAATTCGGGCGTCTTTTCCAAGGAGGAACGCGGACGGGATCAGATCTCGCCGCGTTCCTCTGCCTTGGCGCGGTCCCAGAGCGCGTCCATTTCCGCGAGATCGGAGTCTGAGGGGGATTTGCCGCTATCTTGCAGCAGGGCTTCGATCCGTTCGAACCGCCTTGTGAATTTCGCGTTGGCCCGACGCAAAGCTGTCTCGGGGCAAAGGTTCATGTGCCGCGCGAGATTGGCCATGACGAACATCAGGTCGCCGAACTCTTCCTCTATGTGATCCGGGTCGTGATCCGCGGCCGCCTCGTGCAGCTCTTGCGCTTCTTCCTGTATCTTCCTGATAACATGCGTGGTCTCGGGCCAGTCGAAGCCCACGCGCGCGGCGCGCTTTTGCAGTTTCACGGCCCGCAGAAGCGCCGGAAGACCCAAGGCCACACCGTCGAGTGTACCGGTTTTCTCGCTTGCGGCGCGTTCGGCCGCCTTGATCGTCTCCCAGTCGCGGGTTTGCTGACCAACGGTCTTGTCGCGGCTGTCATCGCCAAAGACATGCGGGTGGCGGGCGATCATCTTGTCGGAGATCGCGTTGGCAACATCGCTTAGATCAAAGAGGTTGCGATCTTCGGCGATGCGGGCATGAAACACCACCTGCAACAGCAGATCCCCAAGTTCGCCGCGCAGCTCGGGCCAGTTTTCCTGCTCGATCGCGTCGGCGACTTCGTAAGCTTCTTCAATGGTATAGGGGGCGATGCTGGCAAAATCCTGCGCCACGTCCCAAGGACATCCCGTCTCGGGATCGCGTAGGTGGGCCATGATCTCGACAAGGCGTGCAAGCCCGTTTTGGCGGTCGTGAACGCGGCTGTGATCGGGCATGGCACGGCCTTCTACAGGGATCACATTGGCCTGAAATCTGGCTGGTTAGGGGCGCGATGTCCAGTGCCAAGAGTATCTAAGCCGCGCCTCGATCCGCAAAGAACCGGGCGCGGTCCTTGCAAGGTCTGCCTTTCGGCTTGCCGTGTCGCAGGCGACGCAAAGCGCCCGCGGCGGTCAGGCGTTGGCGTCGCGGATCTTGTCGGCGGCATCCTTGTCGAAGGTAACCCCGTTCTGCGCAAACAGCTGATCTAGTTCTCCCGACAGGGTCATCTCGGTGATGATGTCGCAGCCGCCGACGAACTCGCCCTTGACGTAAAGCTGGGGGATGGTGGGCCATTCAGAATAGTCCTTGATCCCCTGTCGGATGTCTTCATCGGCGAGCACGTTCACATCCGTGAACTCCACCCCCATGAAATTCAGCACGCCCGCGACACGGCTGGAAAAGCCGCATTGCGGCATGTCGCGGGTGCCCTTCATGTAAAGCACCACGTCGCTGGATTTCACGGTGTTTTCGATGCGGGTCTTTGCGTCAGTCATGTGCGGCTATCCTGTGGTTCGTCGTTTGCGTTGGGGTCATTGCTGTCGCGCCCGGTCCGGTCTGGGTCTTCTTCGGCTTCGTATCCAAAGCCATTCTCGGGATTGAAATCTTCGGGATCATAGCTGTCTTCATCCTCGTGAATCGCGTCGACATGCGTGGTATTTGTTTCCGGGTCATAAGTCAGCCCGTAGGTGCTGCGCCCCTCCTGCTTGAACCGGCGATATTCGTGCCATGTGGCGTAGGCGAACACGGCGACGAAAGGAACCAGGATCAGAAGGGCGAGATAGCGTGCCTCCATGAAATCAATCGGGCGCTTTCGTGGTCAGCGCGAGCGCATGCACGGCACCGTCGGGGCCGTCCATCTTGCCCTTGAGCGCCGCATAAACCGCGCGTTGCTGCTGGACGCGGTTCATGCCGCGAAAGCTTTCATCGATGACTTCGGCCGAAAAATGCACCCCGTCATCACCTTCGACCCGGATGCGTGCCTGCGGCAGGGCGGCGCGGATCATCGCCTCGAGATCGGATGCGAGCATGGACGTGCCTACCTTGTTGTCTTTCACTAGCCTAGAGTTAGAACTTGCACGCGCCGGGCGCAAGGGTGCGTGCAGCCACGGCGTCAGCCGAAGGTGGTGCCGAAACTGGAGCGGTAGAGCTCCGACAGGTCTGAGAGCGGGGCCTCGATGCGGCCCATGCGGATAGTGTCGCCGGTAAAGCGGCCCACCGTCAAGAGCGGCACACCGGCCTGGCCTGCGGCGATCATCAGGGCCTCGGCCGCGTCGAAATTGCAGGCGATGAGATAGCGTCCCTGATCCTCGCCGAAGAGCGTGGCGGTGTCGGCCGTTTCGAGCCGGATGCCCACGCCCGCCGCCTCGGCCATCTCGAAGGCCGCCAGCGCCAGCCCGCCATCGCCCAGATCGGTGCAGGCCCTTATGTTGCCGTGGTTGTCGCGGATGAAATCGCCGTGGCGCTTCTCGGCGTCGAGATCGACGGGCGGTGCATCCCCCTCGGCGCGGTGAAAGATCTCGGCCAGCAATGCGGATTGCCCTAGATGGCCATGGGTTTCGCCCAGCAGAAGCGCCACATGCCCGTCGCGTGCCGAGCCGGTGATCGCCGCCTCAGGATCCGTGATCAACCCGACCGCGCCGATGGTCGGCGTGGGCAGGATCGCAGTGCCGTCTGTCTCGTTGTAAAGCGATACATTGCCGGACACGATCGGCATGTCGAGGGCCGTGCAGGCCGCGCCGATGCCGTGGATGGCGTGCACGAACTGTCCCATGATCTCGGGTTTCTCGGGATTGCCGAAATTGAGATTGTCCGTGGCCGCCAGCGGCACCGCGCCGAGCGAGGACAGGTTGCGGTAAGCCTCGGCGACGGCCTGCTTGCCGCCTTCCTCGGGGTTGGCGGCGACGTAGCGCGGAGTCACATCAGCGGTGAAGGCCAGCAACTTTTCGGTGCCGTGCACGCGCACCAGCCCCGCGCCCAGACCCGGGGTGCGGGCTGTGTCGGCCATCACCATCGTGTCATATTGCTCGTAGACCCAGTTGCGCGCGCAGTAATTGGGCGAGACGAGCAGCGCGCGCAGGCAATCGATCGGATCGACCCCCGGCACGGTGTCGGGATCTAAGGGTACGGCCGGTGCAGGATCCTCATAAGGCCGGTCATACTCGGGCGCGGAGCCGGCGAGCGTGGCGAGCGGCAGATCGGCCTTGACGGCATCGCCCTGCATCACGAGGAAGCGATCCTCGGCCAGCGTCTCGCCGACAATAGCGAAATCGAGATCCCATTTTTCGAAGATCGCCCGCGCCTCGATCTCTTTTTCAGGACGCAGAACCATGAGCATGCGTTCCTGGGATTCGCTGAGCATCATCTCGTAGGCGGTCATGTTCGTCTCACGCTGCGGCACCGCGTCGAGCTGCAGCGTGACGCCAAGCCCGCCCTTGTCGCCCATTTCCACCGCCGAACAGGTCAGGCCCGCGGCCCCCATGTCCTGGATCGAGATCACGGCGCCGCTTGCCATCAGCTCCAGACACGCCTCCATCAGACGCTTTTCGGTGAACGGATCGCCAACCTGCACGGTCGGACGCTTGTCGTCGATCGTGTCGTCGAATTCGGCCGAGGCCATGGTGGCGCCACCCACCCCGTCGCGCCCGGTCTTGGCCCCGAGATAGACCACGGGCATGCCGACGCCCGAAGCGGCGGAATAGAAGATACTGTCGGACGCGGCGAGACCGGCGGCGAAAGCATTCACCAGGCAATTGCCGTCATAGGCCGCGTCAAACCGCACCTCGCCGCCGACGCAAGGAACGCCGAAGCAGTTGCCATAGCCGCCGATCCCCTCGACCACGCCATGCACGAGCTGCCGGGTCTTGGGGTGGTCGGGGCTACCGAAGCTGAGCGCGTTCAACGCGGCGATAGGGCGCGCGCCCATGGTGAAGACATCGCGCAGGATGCCGCCCATGCCGGTCGCGGCGCCCTGGTAGGGTTCGATGTAGGAGGGGTGGTTGTGGCTCTCCATCTTGAAGACCACCGCCTGACCATCGCCGATATCGACGACGCCCGCATTCTCGCCGGGGCCGCAGATGACCTGTGGCCCGGTCGTGGGCAGGGTACGCAACCAGCGCTTGGAGGATTTGTAGGAGCAATGCTCGTTCCACATGGCCGAGAAGATGCCCAGCTCGGTGAACGTGGGCTCGCGTCCGATGATCTCGAGAATACGGTCATATTCATCGGGCTTGAGGCCGTGCGCCGCGACGAGATCGGATGTGATGGACGGCTCTGACATAGGGCGGCTTCTTTCGCTGTGCAGGTTGCATGACGACTTAAAGCATGGCCGCCGCGGGTGAAAGGGGGCCAGGCCGCACGCCTCAGGCCCGCGGGGTCTTGAGTATTTTTGGCAAGATGAAGCTGGTAACCAGCTGGATGATGAAAATGACAGCGCGTGCCGGTATAGTGTGCAGATCAAAAAAAGGCCGAGCACAAAGGCTCGGCCATAGTCCAACAGGGAGGTATGATGATGATTACCAGCAGGCGATCATCGTCATAACATGCAAGTAAGAAGGGTCGTTCGGCCGATCAAGGCAAAACGCGCCGCAAGTCTGGCATGGCGGCTATGTGCAGGCTGCATGACAGGGACCCATCTTGCCCAAAAAGTCATCCAACGGACTGATTTTTCGCCTTTTTTCGGTATGCGATGATCTCGTCCTGCACGAAATCCCGGAAAGCGCCAATCCGCTTGGATTGGCGCAGCTCTTCGGGGTAGGCGAGGAAGACCGGCACCTCGTTCGAGGCGATGTCGGGCAACACGCGTTCAAGCTCCGGGAAGTCGCGAATCAGGTAATCGGGCAATACGCCGATGCCCAATCCGTGCAGCACGCCTTGTAGCACACCGAAATAGTTGTTGACCGTCAACAGAGAGTTGATGTCGTTGGTGTTCAGCTCGCGGACTAGAAGGGCGGCCGCGCCGACTTGTGCGGAGCGCGGGTTCTGGCAGATCAGCCGGTGGTTCTGCAGGTCCTCGACACGCTCGGGGGCACCGTGTTTCGTGATGTAGGCATTGGTCGCGTAAAGACACATATGCACGCTCATCAGGCGCTTGCGAATAAGGTCGGCCTGGCTGGGCTCCTTCATGCGGATGGCTATGTCGGCCTCGCGCATCGGCAGGTCAAGGACGCGTTCCTCGAGCATCAGGTCGATCTTGAGATCGGGATACTTGTAGTAAAGCTTGGGCAGGCGCGGCGCCAGCCACAGAGTGCCAAAGCCGGTGGTCGTGGTGACGCGCAACTCGCCGAACATCTCTTCCTCGCTGTCGCGGATGCGCGCGGTCGCGGCATCGAGACGCTTGAGCATGGCGCGGGTGGCATCGAACAGCAATTCGCCTTGCTCGGTAAGAATCAGCCCCCGCGCATGTCGGTGAAACAGCGTCGCGTTAAGCGATTCCTCGAGCGCGCGCACCTGGCGGGAGACCGCTGATTGCGACAGGTGCAGCTGATCGCCCGCATGGGTCAGGCTGCCGGCATCGGCCACCGCGTGAAATATTCTGAGTTTGTCCCAGTCCATGACCATAAATTCCTGAACTCCGTCATCCCGTTTGACGCATTAGCAGACATTTCGGGCGCTGCGATAGCGCGGCTATGCCATTTTCGAGAATTTCCGCTTTGTAGGTCATTAAATATGACCTATTATTGCGCTATGATGCCGGCAAGGCGATCACCCACGGAGGGCGACATGACCAAGCACGAAATCACGCTGAACGATCGGTTCGATCTCGAAAAGTCCCCGGTTCTTCTGAACGGCACGCAGGCCATGGTGCGCCTGATGCTGATGCAGGCCGCGCGCGACCGCGCCTCGGGCCACGCCACCGCCGGCTATGTTACGGGCTATCGCGGCTCGCCGCTGGGGGCCGTGGACATGCAGATGCGCCGCGCCGAGAAATTTCTGGCCGAGGCCAATGTGCGGTTTCAGGAGGGTCTGAACGAGGATCTGGCCGCGACTGCGCTCTGGGGCAGCCAACAGGCGGAGCTGCGCGGCGAGGGAAAATATGACGGCGTGTTCGGGCTGTGGTACGGCAAGGGGCCGGGTGTGGACCGCTCGGGCGACGTGATGCGCCATGCCAACATGGCCGGAACCTCGCCGCTCGGCGGCGTGCTGATGGCGATGGGCGATGACCATACCGGTGAATCCTCGACCGTCCTGCATCAGAGCGAATGGGCGCTGGTGGATGCCTACATGCCGGTGGTCAGCCCCGCCGGCGTGCAGGAGATCCTCGATTACGGAATCTACGGCTATGCGCTGAGCCGTTTTGCCGGCGTCTGGGTGGGCCTGAAGACGATGAAGGACACGGTCGAGGCGACGGCGGTGGTCGATGGCCGTCACGACCGGATGCACCTGGTCGCACCCGATGTGCCGATGCCCGAGGGGGGCCTGAACATCCGGCTGCATGACACGCCGCACGCGCAAGAGGCGCGGATGATCGACTACAAGCGCTTTGCCGCCGAGGAATTCAGCCGCGCCAACGGCATGGACAAGCGCATGTGGGGCAAGCCGGGCGCCAAGATCGGCTTTGTTGCCGCCGGCAAGAACTGGCTGGATCTGGTGCATGCACTGGAGCTTCTGGGCATCGACGCGGCCGAGTCCGAGCGTCTTGGCCTGACCACCTACAAGGTGGGCCAGACATTCCCGCTGGACATGAAGGGGTTTCACGACTGGGCCGAGGGGCTGGACCTGATCGTGGTGGTCGAGGAAAAGCGCAAGCTGATCGAGGTGCAGATCAAGGAGGCGATCTTTGACGACCGGCGCGGGCGGCGCGTCTATGGCTGGTACAAGGGCGGCGCGGGCGGCATGCACCGCGAGGAGCTCTTCCCGACGCGCGGCGCGCTCGACCCGATCTGGATCGCGGAGAAGCTGGGCGGAATCCTGATCGAAGAGGGGCGTGGCACCGATGGCATCAAGGCGGGGCTGTCGGCGCTGTCGGAGGCTCGCGCCGGCGACAACGTCGAACAGATCGCCAGCCGCCTGCCGTATTTCTGCGCCGGCTGTCCGCATAATTCCTCGACGACCGTCCCCGAGGGCAGCCGCGCCTATGCCGGGATCGGCTGTCACTACATGGTGCAATGGATGGACCGCGAGACGACCGGGTTCACCCATATGGGCGGCGAGGGGGCCAACTGGATCGGCGAGGCGCCGTTTTCCAAGCGCAAGCATGTGTTCCAGAACCTCGGGGACGGCACCTACAACCATTCCGGGGTGCAGGCCATCCGCGCCGCCCTGGCACAAGACACCAACATCACCTTCAAGATCCTCTACAATGACGCCGTCGCGATGACCGGCGGGCAGGGCAATGATGGCGGGCTCGATGCGCCGCGCATCGCCGCCGAACTGCAGGCGATGGGCGTGCAGCATCTCGCGGTCGTTTATGATGAGAAGGAGGATGTCGATACCGGAGCCTTCCCCAAGGGGGCCGAGATCGCAGAGCGCGCGGATCTGGACTCCGTGCAGGCGCGGCTGGCCGAGATCGAGGGTGTGAGCGTTCTGCTCTATATCCAGACCTGTGCCGCCGAAAAGCGCCGCCGCCGCAAGCGCGGGACCCTCCCCGATCCCGACAAACGTGTCTTCATCAATACCGATGTCTGCGAGGGCTGCGGTGATTGCGGGGCGCAGTCCAATTGCGTGGCCATCGTACCGGTCGAGACCGAGTTCGGGCGCAAGCGCGCCATCGACCAGTCTAGCTGCAACAAGGATTTTTCGTGCCTCAAGGGGTTCTGCCCGTCCTTTGTCACGCTCGAAGGCGCGACCCTGCGCAAGGAGAGCACCACGGATCTGACACTGCCGGACATGCCCGACCCCGTGCTGCCGCAGATCCAAGGCACGCATAACGTCGTCATCACCGGCGTGGGGGGCACCGGCGTTGTGACCATCGGCGCAGTTATGGCGCAGGCGGCACAGATCGATGGCAAGGGGGCCGGCATGATGGAGATGGCGGGCCTCGCCCAGAAGGGCGGCGCGGTGCATATCCATTGCCGGATTGCCGAAGATCCCGGCGATATCAGTGCAATCCGCGTGGCGACAGGCGAATGCGACGCGCTCATCGGTGGCGATCTGGTGGTCAGCGCCGGATCCGCGACACTGGGTCTGACGCGCGCGGGCAAGACCGGGGCTGTGGTCAACAGCCACGAGATAATGACCGGTGATTTCACCCGGGATGCAGAGTTCCGGCTGCCCACAGAGCGCCTGCGCCTGTCGCTGGAGGCGCGGCTGCGCGACGGGGTGCAGCTCTTCGATGCCTCCGAGCTGGCCAAGATGGTGATGGGCGATTCGATCTACTCCAACATGATGATCTTCGGTGCGGCGTGGCAGCGCGGACTGATCCCGCTGAGCCACGGGGCCATCGCGCAGGCGGTGCGGCTGAACGGGGCGGCGGTCGATGCCAATTTGCGCGCTTTCGAGATCGGGCGCTGGGCGGCGCTTTATCCCGGTGAGGTGGAAAAGCTGCTGACGTCCGGCGTCGTCTCCAAGCCCGACACGCCCGAGCAGAAGATCGAGACGCGCGCCGCGCACCTGCAGGTTTATCAGGGCAAGCGGCTGGTGAAACGGTACCGCCGGATGCTGGACGGGATCGAGGATTCAAGCGTGCGCGAGGCGGTCGCGAAGGGCTATCACAAGCTGCTTGCCTACAAGGACGAATACGAGGTCGCCCGTCTGCACCTGGAGACCGCCGCAAAGGCGCGGGCCGAGTTCGAGGGCAATATCCGCATGACCTTCCATCTTGCGCCGCCGGCGCTGTCGAAGACCGGCGCCGACGGGCGGCCGCAAAAGCGCGCGTTTGGCCCGGCGATCCTGAAGGGCTTTGGCCTGTTGGCACGGCTGAAGGGCCTGCGCGGCACGCCGCTCGATCCGTTTGGCTACACCGCCGAGCGCAGGATGGAACGGGCATTGATCAGACAATACGAGGCCGACATGACCGAGGTGCTACCCAAATGCGACAGGAACGCCCGCGAAGCGGTTATTGCGTTGGCCGAACTGCCTCTGCAGATCAAAGGCTTCGGCCCGGTGAAGCAGGCCAACGCGGCCAAGGCCGAAAAACGCCGCGAGGAATTGCTGGCAGCAATCCGCGCGGGCGGTCCGAGAATGGCGCAGGCGGCTGAGTGAGCGTCACGAAACCTTCACGGGAACAAGGCAAAAGCGTCGTGTAATCTTCAAGGGCCAGAAGCCCGAAAGAGGAACGACCGTTGCAGCACCAGCGTCATATCGCCCGTGAAATATCCTACGCCCATTCCGCACAGACCAAGGGCGGGCGGGCGATGATCCGCACCATGGAGAATCTCACCGGGCGCATCGGGCTCATCAAGCGTGCGGCTGGCTACGAGCGCGATGTCGCGATGGGGCGTGATTTCTGGCAGGTGATCGTTGAACGCTACGGCCTGACACTCGACGTAGTTGGCGGCAGTCTGGACAATATCCCGCAACATGTTCCGCTGGTGCTAATCGCCAACCATCCCTACGGCATTCTCGACGGGCTGATGATGGGTCATATCCTGAGCCGGACGCGCGGCGATTTTCGCATTCTCGCGCACCGGGTTTTCGGCAAGGCCCCGGACCTCGAACGGGTGATCCTGCCAATCAGCTTTGACGGCAGCAAGGACGCGCTGGCGCTGAATCTTGCGACGCGCAAGGCCTCGCTTGACTACCTGGGGCAGGGCGGGGCGATCGGCGTCTTTCCCGGGGGCACGGTCAGCACCTCGGCCAAGCCGTTCTCGCGCCCGCTCGATCCCGGCTGGCGCGGGTTCACCGCGCGAATGATCGCGAAAAGCGAGGCAACGGTGGTGCCAGTCTATTTCGACGGCCATACCAGCCGGCTTTTCCAGCTTGCGAGCCACCTGCATTACACCCTGCGCATGGGGCTGTTGATGCAGGAGTTCCGCAAGCGTGTGGACACGCCCGTGCGGGTGGTCATCGGCGATCCGATCCCGCGTGCACAGCTTGCGCAGCATGCCGGGGACACGAAATCGCTGATGGCGTTCCTGCGCGCGAAGACCTATGACTTGTCGCCAAACCCGGTTGCAGCCAATGAGATCGGGTTCGAATATGACTGACCCCGCAGACGGTAGGCAACATGGCGGTAGGGATCTTCGACAGCGGACTGGGCGGGCTAACGGTCTGGAATGCGGTGCGCGCACGCCTGCCCGATCTTCCGCTGGTCTACATGGGGGACAACGCGCATGCGCCCTACGGCGTGCGCGACGCGGATGACATCCACGATCTGACAACGGCCTCGGTCGCGCGGCTGTTCGAGGCGGGCTGCGACCTGGTGATCCTTGCCTGCAACACCGCCTCGGCCGCCGCCCTTCGCCAGATGCAGGAAGGCTGGGTGCCACAAGACAAGCGGGTGCTCGGTGTGTTCGTGCCGCTGATCGAGGCGCTGACCGAACGCCAGTGGGGCGACAATTCCCCGCCGCGCGAAGTGGCCGTCAAGAACGTCGCGCTGTTCGCCACCCCCGCCACTGTCGCGAGCCGCGCCTTTCAGCGCGAGCTTGCCTTTCGCGCCATCGGTGTCGACGTCGAGGCGCAGGCCTGTGGTGGCGTGGTGGACGCCATCGAGGACGGCGACATGATCCTTGCCGAGGCGCTGGTGCGCAGCCACGTCGACGCGCTGAAGCGCAAGATGCCGCATCCGCAGGCGGCCGTGCTGGGCTGCACGCATTACCCGTTGGTCGAAGAGGTGTTCCGCGACGCACTTGGGCCGGATGTGGCGGTCTATTCACAGCCGCGCCTCGTGGCCGACAGTCTTGCCGATTACCTTGCGCGTCGCCCCGAAATGCGCGGACCTGGGGAGAAAGCGCTGTTCTTGACCTCCGGCGATCCCAAGCGCGTCTCGACCCGCGCCACGCAGTTCTTACGCAGCGAGATCCGGTTTCAGAGCGTATGACAGCAGCCTGTCCGGGATCTGACGTAGCGTAATATCGCTTTTTCCATTTTTGCCCCCGAAGTCTCAGACTTGCCTCTTCCAAGGCAAGAGAGCCGGTATTACGTGCGATTTGGAAACAGTAAGGCTCTAGAGAATTTGAGCCTGAACAACGAGGACCCTTGAAATGAAGACAGCGCTCATCGCATCAGCATTTGCAGCAGCTCTTGTCGCTGGCTCGACCGCATCAGCCGCGACCGTGCAGATATCCGGTAACGAAAGCCGGCTCTTCACCCTCAACAACGTGTCGGATGCAACCTTGTCTTTCTCGGTTCCGACAACCGAAGGCTACGAGAACTTCGGGGGGGCCGTGAAGTGGTCGTCGCGCGAGGACGGGCGCCAGGACGGCGATAGCCCGGGGCAAACCTGTCTTTGGTGTGGGTACGATGCAGGATCCTGGAAAGTCGAATACAACCCGTGGGAGATCGTGCGCCCACGCGGCGTGGTCAACTCCGGACGTGGAACCGATCCGTCGCGGCCTGGCCGTGGAAACCAAGTGAACTCGTCCGGGACGTCCTCTTCGTCTGACCTCTTCATCGATTTTGGCGATACCCGCGAAACCGTTTATCTCTGGGTCAATCCGACCTATGGACGCGGCTCGGTCAGTCTCGAGCAAACGAGGGCGGCGGATTTTGCGCAATCGAGCGCTGCCGAGATTTCGGCCGTGCCGCTCCCTGCCGGAGCTTGGCTGCTGATCACGGCGCTCGGCGCCATCGCCTTGATACGCCGTCGCAAGACCGCCTGATCCCGGGACAACCTGAGCTGTGATGATTTCAAGGCACGGTGCGAGACCCGGGTGGCGTCTTCAATATTCCGCTATTCGGGACGCATCGGTATCTGTGCGTCTACGTCCTGCGCAGACGCGTCGGATGCGACGCTGACTGGCGTGTCAAGCATCAAGTAAAACGCGCTTGTCTATTCCTTTTTAAGTTGTAGGCTTCTGTCATGGTCGGGACATCGGCTTGGAGGACTTACGACATGACAAAGACGGTGTTGTTGCATATCGGGTTACCGAAAACAGGCTCCACCTCTGTTCAGCGCTTGATGAAGTCGAATGTTTTGAAGTTGCAAGAACAGGGTTTTGATATTTATCGAGCTGAAGTCCTGAGCCATAACTGCGGAGAATTGCCGTTCACGACCGTCCGCGAAGGTCTCACCACATTTCAAACCGGCAAGTTTCCGGACGTTGATCGGGACGCGTTGTTCGTCAGGACCCGGACAGTCATCCATGATTTTGTTGCGGCTTCCAGAATGGACCGGCTCATCTTCAGCAATGAAAACCTGTCCAATATTCGAACTCCGGAGGAATGCGGCCGGTTGAAGGCGCTCTTTCCCTCAGATGTTCGATTCGAGGTTTATCTGGTCTTGCGAGAGCCGAAAGAGTGGCTGCGATCCTATGCCAGCCAGATCCGCAAGCATCCGAACAGACATCCGTCCGACGACCCTGCGTCTGCATTCTACGTTGAACCCGATAGCTGGCTTGCGGATTTCGAGGGCCTAAAGGCGTGCTTTGCCCGGAATGTCGGGCCTGTCACGACGATCGACTATGACCCGAAGGCCGCGAACTCGACTCTGCTCAAAGCATTCGGCGTGACGCCATGGGATGGCGTCGATGGTTTCCGCGAGAACGTCTCGCATTGGAACAAACCGCTTTGGTCCCGCATACGCCAGCGGGTGGCCCTGCGCACCCGTCTGCGCCGACGGTGGGCCGAGCTTCGCCGAAACTAGACCTTCGGCGATAGTTGGCGCCCAGTGCGCCACGTCGCGGCAACAGACGCTGCACCGCGTTGCATCATCCACCGGAAAACCGTAATCGGAGCCAGATGGAATTCGAGAGGATGAAATGACCCATAACGTCGCCATTCTGGGTGCTTCGGGCTACACCGGCGCGGAACTGATCCGGCTGATCGCTACGCATCCGGACTTTAAGATCGCGGCGCTGTCGGCCAATGCCAAGGCTGGGCAGCGAATGGCGCAAGTTTTTCCGCATCTTCGCCATCTCGATCTGCCCGAACTGGTTACAGTCGAAGAGATCGACTTTTCAAAGGTCGAGCTGTGCTTTTGCGCGCTGCCGCACAAGACCAGCCAAGAAGTGATCGCGGGCCTGCCGCGGCATTTACGGCTCGTGGATCTGTCGGCGGATTTCCGATTGCGCGACCCCGAGGATTACCAGAACTGGTATGGCACGCCGCATGCCGCGCCTGAGCTGCAGGCCGAGGCGGTCTACGGGCTGACCGAGTTCTACCGCGACGACATCCGTACAGCCCGGCTGGTGGCCGGGACGGGCTGCAATGCGGCAACCGGGCAATATCTTCTGCGGCCGCTGATCGCCGCCGGGGTGATTGATCCCGACGAGATCATCCTCGATCTGAAATGCGGCGTTTCGGGCGCGGGGCGCAGCCTGAAGGAAAACCTGCTGCACGCCGAATTGTCGGAAGGCTTCCATCCCTATGCCGCGGGCGGGACGCACCGGCACTTGGGCGAATTCGACCAGGAATTCACACGGCTTGCCGGTCGCCCGGTCGAGATCCAGTTTACTCCACATCTTGTGCCCGCCAATCGTGGGATCCTCGCGACAGGGTATGTCCGCGGCGATGCGAAACTGGTGCATGACACGCTTGCCGCCGCTTATGTTTCGGAGCCTTTCATCGAGGTGCTGCCGTTTGGCGAGATGCCGAGCACGCGACACGTCCGCGGCAGCAATTTCTGCCATCTTGGCGTGGTGGCGGACCGCCGCGCGGGCCGCACGATCATCGTTGCGGCGCTCGACAATCTCACAAAGGGCAGCAGCGGCCAAGCGTTGCAAAACGCCAATCTGATGTTATCTTTGCCCGAGACGACGGGCCTGATGCTGGCCCCGGTCTTTCCGTAACTACAGGGCAGGACCCATGAGATCCTTGAAGAAGACGCGGCGCGTGCAAGTGGTGGCGATTGCAGCCGTGGCGCTTGTCATGGCCACCGCCCTGGTCGGGTACGGCATGCGCGACGGGATCAATTTCTTTCGCTCGCCCAGCCAGGTGATCGCCGAGCCGCCACGCGCCACGGAGGTGTTCCGCATCGGTGGGCTGGTCGAGGAAGGCAGCCTGCGGCGCGGCGAAAGCGAAGTAATCCGGTTCAACGTGACCGATGGCGGCGCGGTTGTTCCGGTGAGCTATCGTGGTGTGCTGCCCGATCTTTTCGAGGAAAATCAGGGCATGGTCGGGACCGGCAGCTACCGTGATGGCGTGTTCGAGGCAACCGAGATCCTAGCGAAGCATGACGAGACCTACATGCCCAAGGAAGTGGCTGATGCGCTGAAGGAACAGGGCGTCTACAAAGAGCCGGGCGGCAGCTGAGGCTGCAAGGTCGGAATCGGGATATTTTTACCAAAAAGAAACCGGATCAGGCACGGCGTCCGCGCATCTGCCTGCGTACGCTCGCGCATCCATCCGTTAACCTTGAAATGGGCATCGTTCCCGCACAAGGTCAACGGCATGGCAGGACAGGCGGATGCGGGACGTCAGGAGAATTGCGAAAGAGATCGTGGCACGCGAGGGCGGCTTCGTGGATGATCCCGATGATCCCGGCGGCGCCACCAAGTACGGCGTCACCATTCACACCCTGCGTCGGCTCGGCCTCGATATCGACCGTGACGGGGATATGGATACAGACGATGTTCGCGCGCTGAGCCGCACCGATGCGGTGCAAATTTTCATAGACCACTACCACGACCGCCCGGGCATTGCCCGCCTGCCGGAGGCGCTTCGCGCCAGCGTGTTCGACATGTATGTCAATGCCGGCGCTAACGCGGTCAAGATCCTGCAACGGCTGTTGCGCGAGATGGGCGAGGCCATCAATGTCGACGGGGTGATCGGTCCGCAGACCGCCGCTGCGGCGGCGCGTGCGACCGAGGCCGCGCCCGACCATATCGCCGATGCCTACGGGATTGCGCGGCGCAATTATTACTTTGCACTGGCAGATGCGCGGCCCGCCAGCCGCAAGTACGCGCGCAGCCGCACGGGCGGCAAGGGCGGCTGGATCCGGCGCGCGGAAGAGTTCATCTCGGGGCGCTATCACCTGGACCAGCGCGCCTTCGAGGAAAGGGTTTCGGCATGGTGATGGATATTCTCCGCGCGCTGTTCGGCGGCGGCAGCAACGTGATCCGCGAGACGGCCGAGGTCTTTCGCGTCAATGCCGAGGCCGCCGATCGGCGCGAGGTCGAGGCGCAGGGCGTGGCACTCGGACAGATGGCCGCCGAGTTCCGGCAGCAGGGGCGCGGGCCGTTCGACCGCTTCATCGACGGTCTGAACCGTGTCCCGCGCCCGGCGATGGCGCTTGGTACGCTGGGGCTGTTCGTTGCCGCGATGGTGGATCCCGTTTGGTTCGGGGAACGCATGGCAGGGCTTGCGCTGGTGCCCGAGCCGCTCTGGTGGCTTCTGGGGGCGATCGTCAGCTTTTATTTTGGCGCGCGCTACCAGGTGAAGGGGCAGGAGTTCCAGCGCTCGGTCGCGACGACACTCGCGCGGGTGCCGCAGGTGATGGACAGCGTGGCGCGTCTGCGCAGCTTGCGCGCCGACAGCCCCGGCGCGGCCACAACCGGTACCGATGCCGGGCTGGCGCTGGCCGCAATTAGACCCGATGAGAACTCGGCGCTGCGCGATTGGAGGCGCAGCCGCGCGACACTGTGACAGCATGTGCCATCCGTTTGGTCTTGGCGCAGGCTATGTCCTGCGCTAATTACAAAACATGGTTACAGAACTCGGTCACTTCGCCCTCATCCTTGCTTTCCTGACCGCGCTCGCACAGGCGGTCATTCCACTTGTCGGGGCGCATAAGCGCTGGCCCGGTTGGATGGCGGTGGCCGAGCCAGCGGCGACACTGCAATTCGTGTTGACATCCATCGCCTTTCTGTCGCTGACATGGGCCTTCGTGACCTCGGATTTCTCGCTGCGGCTGGTGACGCTGAACAGCCATACCGACAAGCCGCTGCTCTACAAGATCACCGGGGTCTGGGGCAACCACGAGGGGTCCATGCTGCTCTGGGTGCTGATCGTCACGCTTTTCGGCGGGGCAGTGGCATGGTTCGGGGCGAACCTTCCGCCGTCGCTGCGCGCGCGGGTGCTGAGCGTACAGGCGATGATCGGAGTGGCATTCCTGGCGTTCATCCTGTTCACCTCGAACCCGTTCCTGCGCATGGGGTCGCCGCCCTTCAACGGGCAGGATCTGAACCCGCTGTTGCAGGATCCGGGCCTCGCTTTTCATCCGCCATTTCTGTATCTTGGCTATGTCGGGCTTTCGATGACGTTCTCGTTCGCCGTCGCTGCGCTGATCGAGGGTCGGGTCGATGCCGCATGGGGCCGGTGGGTGCGGCCTTACACGCTCGCCTCATGGATCTTCCTGACCATAGGGATCGGTCTGGGATCGTGGTGGGCCTATTACGAGCTGGGCTGGGGCGGGTTCTGGTTCTGGGATCCGGTGGAGAACGCCAGCTTCATGCCTTGGCTGATAGCGGCGGCGCTCTTGCACTCGGCGATCGTGGTGGAAAAGCGCGAATCCTTGAAAAGCTGGACGATCCTGCTGGCCATCATCGCCTTCGGCTTTTCGATGGTCGGCGCGTTCATCACCCGGTCCGGGGTACTCACCAGCGTGCATGCCTTCGCCACGGACCCTGAACGGGGTGTGTTCCTGCTGGCCATCCTCGCGGTCTTCATGATCGGCGCATTGACGCTGTTCGCGGCGCGGGCGAATGTCATGCAGGCGCGTGGCGTGTTTGGCATGGCGAGCCGGGAATCGGCGCTGGTACTCAACAACATCCTGCTGGCGGTGTCGTGTTTCGTCGTCTTCATCGGCACCATCTGGCCGCTGGTCGCCGAGATGGTCTTTGACCGCAAGCTGACCGTTGGCGCGCCGTTCTTCAACGCGGCCTTCACGCCATTCATGGTTCTTCTCGGTCTCGCCCTGCCGGTGGGCGCCATGATGTCGTGGAAGCGCGCGACACTCAAACCGATCCTGCGCAAGCTGACGCCTGTCTTCGTATTGGCCCTCGCGATCGGCGCGCTGGCCTGGGCGATGCAGACCGGGCGCTCGGCGCTCGGGCCGGTGGGGCTGTTTCTCGCGGCGTGGCTGATCGGCGGGGCGATGGTCGACATCTGGTCCCGCACGGGGCGCGGGGCAGGGCGCATCGCGCGCCTGATACGGCTGCCGCGTGCCGACTGGGGCAAGGCGCTGGCGCATGGCGGTCTGGGCATCACCATGGCCGGTATCGCCGCGATCACGGCCTGGGAGGCCGAGGATATCCGCGTTATGCAGACCGGCGAGACGCTGGAAATCGCGGGCTACGCGCTGCGCCTCGATGACGTGACCCGCGAAGAGGGGCCGAATTACCGCGCCACGGTGGCCGATTTCACGCTGAGCCGTGACGGCCGCGAGATAGCAACGATGCACCCCGAAAAGCGCGTCTACCCGGTGGCGCAGATGCCGACGACCGAAGCCGCGCTGAACAACGGGTTCCTGCGCGACATCTATGTGGTGATCGGCGATCCGCAGAATAGCGGAGGATGGGCGGTGCGCACCTATTACAAGCCGCTGGCGAACTGGATCTGGGGTGGCGCGATCATCATGGCGCTTGGCGGGGCCCTGTCGCTGAGCGACCGCCGCTACCGCGTGGCGGCCGGGGCGCGCAAGACGCCCCAAGCCGCGCAGACCGCCGGCGAGGTACCCGCCGAATGAAACGCCTGATCCTGATGCTGTGCCTGATCGCCGCGCCTGTCATGGCGGTCCAGCCCGACGAGATGCTCGACGATCCGGCGCTGGAAGAGCGCGCGCGAGAGATTTCCGAGGGTCTGCGCTGTCTGGTCTGCCGCAACGAGAGCATCGACGAATCCAACGCCGACCTGGCCAGCGACATGCGCCTTCTGGTGCGCGAACGTCTGGTGGCCGGCGACAGCAACGCCGAGGTGGTCGATTTCATCACCGATCGCTACGGGGAATACGTCCTGCTAAACCCAACCAAATCGGGCTCAAACCTGCTTTTATGGCTAGCCGGACCCGTCATGCTGGGCGCGGGGCTGTTGATGGCGGGTGTCTACCTGCGCGGTCGGGCGAAGGCACCTGAGGAAAAGGTAACCCGGCTCAGCGATGCTGAAGAGGACCGGTTGCGCGACATTCTGAAAGACTGACGCACCGTCGTGTTTGCCATCCGCGCGCGCCTTTGCTCAAATGCGGAAGGCGCCATGAGAAGGGTCCGAATGCCGTGAAAGAGTACGAGACGATCACGCTCGAATTCGTCGATGATGTCGGTTTGCTATGCCTGAACCGGCCGGAACGAAAGAACGCGCTCAACGGTCAGATGCGGGCCGAGATAACGGACGCTGTGACCATGGCTGGCCGCGCAATGCGAGTGGTCGTTCTCACGGGGCAAGGCAGCGCGTTCTGCTCGGGCCAAGATCTGAGCGATGGCGGCGATGCGTCCACTCTCGATCTTGAACGCGTTCTGCGCGAGGAATATGTACCCATGTTGCGGGCGATCACCGACTGCCCGGTTCCGACGATCAGCGCCGTCAATGGGGCCGCGGCAGGGGCGGGGGCCAACTTGGCATTGGCCGCGGATGTGGTGATCGCATCAGAGTCTGCCTATTTTCTGCAAGCCTTCGCGCGGATCGGGCTGATCCCGGATGCAGGCGGCACATGGGCGCTGCCCCGCCAGATGGGTATGGCCAAGGCCATGGGGGCCGCGCTTTTTGCCGAACCGATCAGCGCGCGGCAGGCCAGTGACTGGGGGATGATCTGGGAGGCGGTCAGCGATGACGCCTTCGAGGCGCAATGGCAGGCCCGCGCAGCACAACTTGCCAAGGGTCCGACGCAGACCTACAAGGCGGTCAAACAGGCAATCCGCGGAACCTGGGACAACACGCTGGAGGCGCAGCTTGATCTCGAGGCAAAGCTGCAGGGAACTTGCGGGCAGAGCCGTGATTTCAAGGAAGGCGTGGTTGCGTTCCTGGAAAAGCGACTGCCGCAATTCGAGGGGCGGTGAACCAGCATGAAAAAAGGCCCGCGTGATGCGGGCCTTTTCGAGTGCCTGATCCGACCACCACCTCAGCGGTTCTCGATATCGACGTAATTGCGCAACGTTACGCCTTGGTACAGCTGCCGCGGGCGTCCGATCTTGAGCTGCGGGTCGGTGATCATCTCTTTCCACTGGGAAATCCAGCCGATGGTACGGCTGACCGCGAAGATCGGCGTGAACATCGATGTCGGAAATCCCATCGCCTCGAGGATGATCCCGGAATAGAAATCCACGTTCGGAAACAACTTCTTCTCGGTGAAATAGGGGTCCGCGAGGGCCTGCTTTTCAAGTTCCTTGGCGACTTGCAGCGTCGGGTTATTCTCGATGCCTAGAAGTTCAAGTACCTCGTCGGCAGATTGCTTCATCACCTTGGCGCGCGGATCGAAGTTCTTGTAGACCCGGTGCCCAAAGCCCATCAGGCGGAACGGGTCGTCCTTGTCCTTGGCACGGGCAATGTATTCGGGGATCTGGTCGGGCGTGCCGATCTCGCGCAGCATCTCCAGGCAGGCCTGGTTGGCACCGCCATGCGCGGGCCCCCAGAGACAGGCGATCCCTGCGGCGATGCAGGCGAACGGGTTGGCGCCCGAACTGGATGCCAGACGCACGGTCGAGGTGGACGCGTTCTGCTCGTGATCGGCATGAAGCGTGAAGATCCGGTCCATAGCGCGCGCGAGGATCGGGTCGACCACGTAATCCTCGGCGGGGACCGAGAAGCACATGCGCAGGAAATTCGACGCGTAATCGAGATCGTTGCGCGGATAGACGGCCGGCTGCCCGATGGAATACTTGTAGGCCCAGGCCGCGATGGTCGGCATCTTGGCGATCATGCGGATCGAGGCGACCTCGCGCTGCCACGGATCACTGATATCGGTGCTGTCGTGATAAAAGGCCGACATCGCGCCGACGACACCCACCATGATCGCCATGGGATGCGCGTCGCGGCGGAATCCGCGGAAGAAGTACACCATCTGCTCATGCAGCATGGTATGATTGGTCACGCGTCCCTCGAAATCTTCGAGCTGCGCCGGCGAGGGCAGCTCGCCGTACAGAAGCAGGTAGCAGACCTCGAGAAAATGCGATTTCTCTGCCAGCTGGTCGATCGGGTAGCCACGATGCAGCAGCTCGCCCTTGTCACCGTCGATGAAGGTGATCGTGCTGTCGCAGCTTGCCGTCGAGGTAAAACCGGGATCGTAGGTGAACACGCCCGCAGTGCCATAAAGCTTGCGGATATCGATCACGTCGGGACCGGCCGTAGGCGAGTAGATCGGAAGATCATAGGACTTGCCGTCGATCTCCAGACGTGCGGCTCTGTTGTCGTCTGACATAGGGGTCCTCCCTTTCGGTGCCCTTTGCGGCATGTTCCGCGGGCCGTATATGTTGGATCGCTACGCGGGGTCATGCCCCCCACGGGCGGCGTCATCAATTCGGGCGATACTCTCGCTCTGCCCAAGTATCAGCATCATGTCGAACACGCTTGGTGTCGCGGTGCGACCGGCGAGCGCGGCACGCAATGGCCCGGCCAGCTTACCGAATTTCAGTCCGTGATCCTCGGCAAACTTGTGCATCACAGCTTCCAAATCAAGTCGAGTCCAGTTAGCAGTTTGCAGCTGCGGCGTCAATTCGCCCAACTTGCCACGGGCCACATCATCAAGCTGGGCGGCCGCCTTCTCCTCTGGTGCAATCGGGCGATCTGAAAGAATAAATACAGCCTTTTCAATGAGGTCCGGAAAGTTCTTCGCGCGCTCCTTGAGGCAATACATGCCCTGTTCCAACAAACCCGCCTTGGCGTCATCCAGCGGCGCCTGCCCGGTCGCGGCCAGAAAATCCTGCAATTCCTGCCGCAGCGCAGCATCATCCATCATCGCGATCTGCTGACCGCATATGTTATCGAGCTTCTTGAAATCCAGCCGCGCGGGCGACTTTCCGATTCCCGACAGCTCGAACCACTCCTGCGCCTGCGCGTCAGTGAACACCTCGTCATCTCTATGGCTCCAGCCGAGCCGGGCGAGGTAATTGCGAAGGCCCGCCGCCGGATAACCCATCTGGCGATATTCCTCGACCCCGAGCGCGCCATGCCGCTTCGACAGCTTCTTGCCGTCGGGGCCGTGGATGAGCGGGATATGCGCGTAGACGGGCAGGGGCCAGCCCATCGCCTCGTAGATCAGCATCTGCCGCGCGGCGTTATTGAGGTGATCGTCGCCGCGGATTACATGCGTCACCCCCATGTCGTGATCATCCACCGCCACGGCCAGCATATACACCGGTGTGCCATCGCCGCGTAACAGGATCATGTCATCGAGTTGATCGCCCCGGATGACCACATCGCCCTGCACCGCGTCGGGGATCAAGACGTCGCCCTCTCGCGGGGCCTTGATGCGGATCACGTAAGCCGTATCCGCCGGGTGCTGGTCGGGTGTCGCGTCGCGCCACGGGCTTCGGAACAGCGTCGAGCGGCCCTCGGCGCGGGCCGTATCGCGAAAAGTCTCGATCTCGTCGCGGGTCGAAAAACACTTGTAAGCCTGACCGCCTGCCAGAAGCTGGTATGCGACCTCGCGGTGCCGGTCGGCGCGCGCCGCCTGGCTCACTGCGTCGCCGTCATGGTCGAGGCCCAGCCACGAAAGCCCGTCGAGGATCGCCTGCGTCGCCTCGGGGGTCGACCGCGCATGATCGGTATCCTCGATCCGCAAAAGGAAACACCCGCCGCGTCCGCGCGCATAAAGCCAGTTGAACAACGCCGTGCGCGCACCCCCGATATGCAGGAACCCTGTCGGAGAAGGGGCAAAACGGGTCACGACTTGGCAGGCCATGGGGTGGATTAACCTTTCGGTAACGATGAGCGGACAAGGATGGTGCAGTCTTTATCGGCCCGTCAGGGGGTACACAAGTGGCGCGCGTCTGGCAGGTGATCGAACGCGGTTGGCAGATGCAGCGCGGATCGCTCTTTCCTTGGGTGCCGGTGCTGCTGGCCTGCGGTATCGGCGTCTATTTCTCACTGTGGGTCGAGCCGCCAGCGGCCCTGCTCCGGACATCCGGCGGCGGCGCCGTGGGCCTGGCAATGGCAGCTTCGTGCGGCCAGGAGCGGGGCAGGCCGCTGCTGTGGATCGGTGCGCTCGTGCTTGCCGGTTTCGCGCTGGCGGGACTGCGCGCGCATTGCGTTGCCGGGCCGGTGCTCGGCTGGCGCTACTACGGCCCCGTGGAGGGAAGGGTCGTTGCGATCGACCGGTCGGCGTCGGACGCGGTGCGGCTGACGCTCGACCGGGTGGTGCTCGCGCGCGTCGATCCTGACCGCGTGCCCCGGCGGGTCCGCGTTTCGCTGTATGCCAGGCACGAGGTCATCACGCCGCGCCCGGGCCTGCGGGTCATGACAACCGCGCATCTTCTGCCGCCGAGCGGCCCGGCCGAACCGGGCGGGTTCGATTTTCGTCGCCACGCGTGGTTTCAGGGCATCGGGGCCGTGGGCTACAGCCGCGTCCCGCTGCTGACCATCGCCGAGGCCGAGGGTCGGCAGACGATGTTTCGCGCCCGCATGACGCTGTCAGCCCATTTGCAAACCCGCCTTCCGGGTGAGGAGGGGGCGTTCGCCGCCGCGATCATGGCCGGCGACCGTTCGGGCATGGACCAAAGGACGCTGGAGGTGCTGCGCACCACCAATCTTGCGCATCTGCTGGCCATTTCGGGACTGCATATGGGGCTGCTGGTGGGATTCGTCTTTTCCGCCTTCCGGCTGATGCTGGCCGCGGTGCCCGCGCTTGGCCTGCGCCTGCCGGCCAAGAAGCTTTCGGCGGCGCTGGCGCTGGTGGTCGCCCTGGGATATCTGGGGCTGTCGGGGGGCAACGTGGCGACCGAACGCGCCTTCGTCATGGCCGCCGTGGTGCTAGTCGCGGTGATGCTGGACCGGCGCGCGATCAGCCTGCGCTCGGTCGCGCTGGCGGCGACGATCCTTCTGGTCTGGCAGCCCGAGGCGTTGCTGGGGCCTGGCTTCCAGATGTCGTTTGCGGCCACCACGGCGCTGGTCGCAGTATACGGGGTTTTTCGCGACGCGAAGGTGCCAATGGGGCCACGCCGGCTGCGCCCAATCTCGGCAGTGGTCATCACCTCGGTCGTGGCGGGGCTGGCAACGGCCCCCCTGGCGGCGGCGCATTTCAACCTCTGGTCACATTACGGGCTGGTCGCCAACCTGCCCAGTGTGCCGCTGATGGGGCTTCTGGTGATGCCATCCGCGGTCATCGGCGCGCTTTTCATGCCGCTCGGTCTCGACGCGCTGCCGCTCTGGGTGATGGGGCGCGGCTTGGCGGCGATCTTGTGGGTCGCGCATTGGGTGGCTGGCTTCGAGGGCGCGCGCGGTACGGTGCCGACCCCGTCCTCGATCGTTCTGCCGACGATGGCGCTTGGTGCGCTTTTCACCGTGCTCTTGCACGGTTGGGCACGCTTGGCCGGCGTGCTGCCGATCACGCTCTCGCTTCTGTTGTGGTTTCAGACCGAACGGCCCGACGTCTTGATCTCGGACGATGGCGCGCTGGTGGGCGTCATGACCAAGGCCGGACGGGCCCTCAACAAGGACCGGAGCGGAAGCTTCGTGGCTGGCATCTGGCTGGAAAACGACGGCGACGCGGTGGAGCAAGCGGAAGCCGCAACCCGCTGGGATTACAGACCGGGCGACGCGATTCCCGTGCGGGCCCTCGGGGGCAAGCGCGCCGCCGCTGCCCTGACCGATTGCGCACGCGACGAATGGGTCGTGCTGAACACAGCTCCACCCGAGGGACGGCTTGCAGAGTTGCCCTGCACGGTGCTGACCCCGGACAGTCTTCGCGAAACGGGATCAGTTGCGCTTTACGCCAACGAAAATGGCGTACGGATGGTCACTACGCGCGATATTTCGGGCACGCGTTTGTGGAGCCCTCAGTAATTGCGGATCAGCCCAACGAGACGCCCCTGAACCCTGACCTGATCGCCGGGCAGAACGCGGGTCTCGTAGGCAGGGTTGGCCGCCTCGAGCGCTATGGCGCTGCCCTTGCGAAAGAACCGTTTCAGCGTCGCCTCTTCATCGCGTATCAGCGCCACGACGATATCGCCGTTATCGGCGTCGGCGGTTTCACGGATAATCACCACATCGCCATCATTGATCCCGGCATCGATCATGGAATCACCCCTGACCTCGAGCGCGTAATGCTCGCCCGTGCCAGAGATCATGCCACTGGGCACGGTGACATTGTGACTGGCATTCGCGATCGCCTCGATCGGGACACCGGCAGCGATGCGACCCATCATCGGCACCTCTACCGCGCCGGCGGTCGAGATCGGTTTTGCCTTGGCCAGTTGCGACGAGGCCGCGCGGTCGCCCTCTATCACGCGGGGGGTGAAACCATGGCTGACATTGTTTTGACCCTTGTCGTGAGAACCCTGCAGGCTGTCAGGCAATTTGAGGATCTCCAGTGCCCGCGCCCGGTGGGCGAGACGCCGGATGAACCCCCGCTCTTCCAATGCCGTGATAAGGCGGTGGATGCCAGATTTCGACCGCAGATCGAGCGCTTCTTTCATCTCGTCGAAACTGGGCGGCACGCCGGTCTGCTGCACACGCGTGTTGATGAAGGACAAAAGATCCATCTGTTTTTTGGTCAACATGAGGCCGCATCCCAATCATTCCTTTCCTCGTGTTCTACTTATGTTCATGACGCATGTCAAGCGCCTCAGGAGGGCTGACCCATTATTATTACAACAGGTTGCCAGGCAATATCTCGTTCAGACGAAAGAGATTTCGCGATCGAACGGCATGCGGGGTGATCCGCGTGATCGCATCCGCTGCGATCAGATCGGCAGATAGTCCACCATGTCCCCCGCAGCGCGGGCAGGGTCTCCCACCGGCCGCACCAGAAGCGCGTCGGCCTGTGCCAGAACACCCAGAAGCGCGCTGTCCTGCCGGTCCTCGGCCACAAGCCCGTCGGGTGTACGGCGCGCGCGCATGTAATGCTCGCGCGGGCCGTTGGCGGGCAGGGCGGCGGCCAGCCGTGCCGTGTGTCGCGGGGCAGGGGCGGCCCCCAACCCAAGCATCGCGGCGATCATCGGCACTACGAAGACATGCCCGCAAACCATCGCCGAGACCGGATTCCCGGGCAGCCCCACCATCGCCGAATCTCCCATCCGGCCGGCCATCAACGGCTTGCCGGGGCGCATCGCCACCTTGTAGAAGGCGCGATCCATTCCGAGATCGCCGGCAACCTTTCCGACCAGATCGTGATCGCCCACAGAAGCCCCGCCGATGGTCACGATCAGATCGGCGCCACGCGCCAGATCGAACGCGGTGGTCAGCGAGGCGACACTGTCGCGGGCGATCGGCAACAGGCGGGCATGCGCGCCGGCATCTTCCAGCAGTGCCTTGAGGCCGAAACTGTTGGAGGCGATGATCTGATCCGGGCCGGGGTTCTCGCCCGGCATCGCCAGCTCGTCGCCGGTCGCGATCAGCGCCACCTCGGGTTTGCGGCGCACCGGCACGGCGGGGATGTTCATCGACGCCAGCAGCGCGACATCGGCGGGCCGCAGTACGCGCGGGGCCTGCAGCCTGTCGCCCACGCGAAAGTCACTGCCCGCCGGCCGGACGTGATCCTTGGCTTCAAGTCCGGTGCCGAGGATGATGCGCTCCCCGTCGCACGTCACATCCTCCTGCATGACGACGCGAGTGGTTCCCTCGGGCAGCGGTGCGCCGGTAAAGATGCGGACCGCCTCGCTCTCGCCCACGACACCTTTGAAGCCATGACCCGCCGCCGCTTCACCGATCACCGTGAACCCCGCGCCGGGCATGGCGCGGGCAGCGTCTACCGCGTAGCCATCCATCGCCGAGGCGGCGAACGGCGGCTGATCACGGGCTGCGGTCACGTCTTGCGCCAGCACGCGGCCAGATGCCCCGGTCAGCGGCACCGCCTCGATATCAAGCGGTGTGACAAGCGCGAAAAGCTGGTCGAGGGCGTCGGAAACAGAGATCATTGCGCCTCGTAACGCCCTGATTTTCCGCCATCCTTCAGGATCACGCGAATACCGCCGATCTGCATGGCGCGGTCGACGGCCTTGACCATGTCGTAGACCGTCAGGGCGGCGACAGACACCGCGGTCAGCGCCTCCATCTCGACGCCGGTCTGGCCCGTGGTCTTGACGCGGGCCTCGATGCGCACGCCCGGCAGATCGGGATCGAGCGTCAGATCCACCGCCACCTTCGTCACCGGCAGCGGATGACAGAGCGGGATAAGGTCGGATGTCTTCTTGGCCCCCATGATCCCGGCAAGCCGCGCGACCGACAGCACATCGCCCTTCCCGGCGCGGCCTTCGGCGATCAGATCATACGTGGCTTGATGCATCGTGACATGGCCCTCGGCGGCGGCCTCGCGCGCCGTGACGGCCTTGTCGGACACATCGACCATATGCGCGTCGCCTTGCGCGTCGAAATGCGTCAGCCCGCTCATCAGATGCTGCCGGAGGTCAACGGATTGGCCAGCAGGTTGCGCGTGGCCGTTGCCACGTCGTCCGAGCGCATGAGTGTTTCGCCGATCAGGAAGGACCGCGCGCCGTAACGGGCGATATCGGCCAGATCTGCAGGCGTGGCAAAACCGCTTTCGCTGACGATCTGACCCTCGGGCGGCACGAATTTCGACAGCTTACGCGTCACGTCGAGCGAGGTTTCAAACGTGTGCAGGTCGCGATTGTTGATGCCGATCATGTCCGAGGTAAGCGCCGCGGCGCGTTCGAGATCGTCGCGGTCATGCACCTCGATCAGCACATCCATGCCCCAGCGGATCGCGGCCTCTTCCAGCTCGGCGGCCTGCGCGTCCGACACGGCGGCCATGATGATCAGGATGCAATCGGCGCCGAGACTACGGGCCTCGACCACCTGGTAGGGATCGAACATGAAATCCTTGCGCAGCACCGGCAGGTCGCAGGCGGCGCGGGCCTCGACCAGATGCTCCGGCGCACCCTGAAAACTGGGCCCGTCGGTCAGCACCGACAGGCAGGCAGCCCCACCATCGGCATAGGCGGCGGCCAGCGCCGCGGGATCGAAATCGTGCCGGATCAGGCCCTTCGAGGGGCTGGCCTTCTTGATCTCTGCGATCAGGCCATAGCCAGTCTTGGTGGCCTGCAGCAACGTTTCGGCAAAGGGACGCGCTTGCGGCGCGCTTGCCGCCGCCGCGTCAACCTCATCAGGCGAGCGTTCTGCCTTGGCGGCTTCTATTTCTTCCAGCTTGTAAGCCTTGATCTTGTCCAGAATGCTGGGTGTGGTCATGCGACCTCCGATGTAAGGGTTGCCAATGCGGTGATCTTGGCGCGCGCGGCACCGCAGTCGATGCTTTCCGCGGCCATGGCGACACCCGCGCGTGGATCGTCCACACACCCCGCCACGATAAGGGCTGCGGCGGCGTTCAGAAGGACCGCGTCGCGATAGGCCCCCGGCGCGCCGTCCAGAAGCGCCCGCAGGGCCGAGCCGTTCTCGGCAGGCGTTCCGCCGAGTGTGGCCTCGAACGGATGGACCGGCAAGCCGAAATCCTCAGGGTGGAGTTCCACCTCGCGCACGGCGCCGTCTTCGTCCAGCGCCGCGACCCAGCTAGGTCCGGCGATCGTCAGCTCGTCTGTGCCGTCGGATCCGTGCACCAGCCACGCGCGTTCCGACCCGAGCTGCCCCAGCGTTTCGGCCATCGGCCGGATCAATGCGCGCGAGAAGGCGCCGGTCAACTGCCGCTTGACCCCGGCGGGGTTGGTAAGCGGCCCGAGAATGTTGAAGATCGTGCGGGTGCCAAGCTCCGTGCGCGCCGGGCCGACATGCGCCATGGCGGGATGGTGCATCGGCGCCATCATGAAGGCGATGCCGATCTCGGCGAGCGCGCGTTCCACGACCTCCGTCCCGACCATCACGTTGATCCCCATCTGCGTTAGGGCATCCGCCGCGCCCGATCTCGATGACAGGTTGCGGTTGCCGTGCTTGGCCACCGGCACGCCCGCTCCCGCCACGACAAAGGCGGTCGCGGTCGAGATGTTGAGCGTCCCCTTGCCGTCGCCGCCGGTACCGACGATGTCCATGGTGCCTGCGGGCGCGCGCACCGCATTGCACTTTGCGCGCATCACGGCGGCGGCGGCGGCAAACTCGTCAACCGTCTCGCCCCGCGTGCGCAGCGCCATCAGGAGACCGCCAATCTGCACCGGTGTCGCGCCACCGTCGAAGAGAATCTCGAACGCCGCCTCGGCCTCGGACCGCGTCAGCGACCGGTCGGCGGCCATCCCGATAAGTGGTTTCAGCCGGTCGCTCATGCCGGTACCTGCATCACGTCAAGGAAGTTTTTCAACAGCTTGTGTCCGTGTTGCGAGGCAATGGATTCAGGGTGGAACTGCACGCCGTGGATCGGCAGCTCGCGGTGTTGCAGGCCCATGATCGTGCCGTCGGCGAGATCCGCGGTGACCTCGAGGCAATCGGGCAGGCTGGCGCGTTCGACCACCAGCGAGTGATAGCGCGTCGCTTCGAACGGCGAGGGCAGGTTCGCGAAGACTCCCCGACCCTCGTGCCGGATCTGTGCCATCTTGCCGTGCACGATCTCCGAATGCCGGATCACACGCCCACCGAAGGCCTGGCCGATCGCCTGGTGGCCCAGGCACACGCCCAGAAGCGGTATCCCTGCCTCGGCCGCGGCCAGCGTGAGAGGCAGGCAGATGCCCGCCTGATCGGGATCGCAGGGGCCGGGCGACAGCAGGATGCCGGCGGGGCGCAGCGCCATTGCCGCCTGCACATCGATCGCGTCGTTGCGAAACACGCGCGTGTCGGCGCCCAGTTCTCCCACGTAGTGTACGAGGTTGTAGGTGAAGCTGTCATAGTTGTCGATCAATAGCAGCATTGCGCCTGTCCTTTGCAAACTGTCCTCTGCGGACGGGGCTGGAGGCTTGAAACCTAGGTTCGCCATACATGTTCAGGCTTGCACGGTACCGTCAAGGGGCGCTACGCGGAAGGGGTGGCAAACAGGCGGCCAGGCGGGACAGGAGAGCGGGCGTGATAGGCGGATTTCTCAAAGGGGCGCTGACAGGCACGATTGTTGCGGGTCTGGTTGCAGGCACGGCCTCGGTTCTGGCCGGCACGCCCGATCGCGGCGCGCCACAGGTGGATACCGTTACGGTGACACCGGGGACCGATGGTGACACACGGCGCGACGATCACGCAAGGGCGCTGCCGGATGCGGATACCCGGCCCGAAACGTCTGACCCACCAAAAACTGTAAATCCGGCGCGCGACGATATGGCGCCCTCGACCACCGCCGCGAGCGCGCCGGCGAGCCCGCCCGAGATCGACGGCGGCGACACACTCGGCGACGCCCCGGCAGCTGAAGATGACAGCGTCCGGCGGGCGGACCGAGGCGACGACCCGGTCGCGTCCGACCCGCCATCGCGGATGCCGGATGCGGCAGAGGCCGATCAACCGGCGGATGATGCCCGCACACCGGCGCTGCGCCGAAACGCCGCGGACTTCGCCAAACCGCACGGCAAGCCGCTGATGGCGGTCGTGCTGATGGCCGATGACAGCGACGCGGTCAGCCTCGAAACCCTAAAAGGCTTTCCCTATCCACTGAGCATCGCGGTCGATCCCGGCCAGTCCGATGCGGCAGAGGCTGCGGCGCGCTACCGCGATGCCGGGTTCGAGATACTTCTGACCGTCGACCTGTCGAATAACGCGGCACCCTCGGAGATCCGCGCCGCGCTGCGATCGAGCTTTGCGGAGGTGACGCAGGCGGTCGCGGTGCTGGAGGCATCCGCGGGCGGGCTGCCCGTCGCCGGGGTGGCACCGATCCTTGGGCAGACGGGTCACGGGCTGGTCAGCCGAGCGCCGCAACCCGACCCGGCCCGCAAGGTGTTGACACTTTCGGACGTGCCCGCGGCCCCGCTGCAGCGTGATCTTGACGGGCAGGGGCAGGGTGTGGACGCGATCAGCGAGGCTCTCGATCAGGCCGCGGCCGAGGCGGATGCGCAGCGCGGCGTGATCGTGCTTGGCCGCATGCGCCCCGACACCGTGCGTGCGCTGTCGCTCTGGTCGGGACGCGGTGGCGCGCGGCGTGTCGCCCTCGCCCCCGTTTCAGCAGTCCTGTCGGCGCAGGATGATCCGCAGACCCGCTGAGACGATCCGCACCACATCGCGGCGCTTCACGCCGCGGCGCGGGCGATGTAAGATACCGGAAAGGAATTCCGTAAGGAGACGGTCATGAATGTGAGCACCCCGACACTGCGGGCCAAGGACGCCCCGAACCTCGACACGTTCGACTGGGAGGATCCCTTTCGCCTGAGCGACCAGCTGACCGAGGAAGAGCGGATGATCGCCGACAGTGCGCGCAGCTTCGCCCAAGGCAGCCTGCAACCGCGAGTCATCGACGCCTACCGCGAGGAACGCGTCGAGCCAGAGCTGTTCCGAGAGATGGGCGAGATGGGCCTGCTGGGCACCACCATCCCCGAGGAATATGGCGGACTGGGCGCGAATTACGTAAGCTACGGCCTTGTCGCGCGCGAGATCGAGCGCGTCGATTCTGGCTACCGCTCGATGATGAGCGTGCAATCCTCACTGGTGATGTACCCGATCTATGCCTATGGCAGCGAAGAGCAGCGCCGCAAATACCTGCCGGGGCTGGCCTCGGGCGAATTGATCGGCTGTTTCGGGCTGACCGAACCCGATGCCGGCAGCGATCCGGCGGGCATGAAGACCCGCGCGGTGCGCACCGAGACGGGCTACCGCCTCACCGGATCCAAGATGTGGATCTCCAACAGTCCGATCGCGGATGTGTTCATCATCTGGGCCAAGTCCGAGGCACATGACGGCAAGATCCGCGGTTTCATTCTGGAAAAAAGCATGACGGGCCTCAGCGCGCCCAAGGTCGGCGGCAAGCTGTCGTTGCGGGCCTCGGTCACCGGCGAGATCGTGATGGACGGGGTCGAGGTACCTGAAACGGCAATCCTGCCCAATGTTCAAGGGCTTAAAGGGCCTTTTGGTTGTCTCAACCGCGCGCGCTACGGTATCGCCTGGGGCGTGCTGGGCGCCGCCGAATTCTGCTGGCACGCCTCGCGGCAATACGGGCTGGACCGCAAGCAATTCGACAGGCCGCTGGCGCAGACGCAGCTTTTCCAGCTGAAATTGGCGGACATGCAGACCGAGATCGCGCTCGGGCTTCAGGGATGTTTGCGGGTGGGACGCCTGATGGATGACGCCAATGCAGCCCCCGAGATGATCAGCCTGATCAAGCGCAACAATTGCGGCAAGGCGCTGACCATCGCGCGCCATGCCCGCGACATGCATGGCGGCAACGGCATTTCCGAGGAATACCAGGTGATGCGCCACATGATAAACCTCGAGACGGTCAACACATACGAGGGCACGCATGACGTGCACGCGCTGATCCTTGGTCGGGCGCAGACAGGTCTTCAGGCGTTTTTCTGAGGGTGAGGAATGCCGCACAAGTTTTGGAAATCACGCAGTAAATCTGCGTCCGGACGCAGATGAACAGCGCGCTTGCCCCGCTCTGGCGCGCCAGTTCGCAAGAGGTGTTCGAGGCTGCGCCATTCGAAGGCGACCGCACCGTCGATCTTGCCATTGTCGGCGGCGGCTATACCGGGCTTTCGGCGGCACTGGAGGCTTCGGGGCAGGGGGCATCGGTCACCCTGCTCGAGTCCGAGACCGTTGGTCATGGCGGCTCGGGGCGCAACGTCGGCCTTGTAAATGCGGGCCTCTGGCTGCTCCCCGATGAATTATGCCGTACCCTCGGAGACGCTGCGGGCGAGCATCTCAACACCGTGCTGGCCGCCGCCCCCGACCTGGTGTTTTCATTGATCACCGAACACGCCATCGCCTGCGAGCCCGTGCGCCAAGGCACGCTGCATCTCGCGCATGCCAAGGCGGGCGTCGATCAGTTGCGCGACCGTCTCGGCCAGATACAGGCGCGCGGCGCGCCAGTGCAACTGCTGGACGACGGCGATGTCGCGGCTCGCACCGGAACGGAAGCCTTCCATGGTGCGCTTTTCGACCCGCGTGCCGGGACGATCCAGCCGTTGGCCTATGCGCGCGGCTTGGCGCGGGCTGCGAGAGCCGCCGGCGCGCAGCTGCATGAACATAGCCCCGTGACAGGCGTCGAGGACCGCAACGGGCGGTGGCGCGTGACCACGGCACACGGCACGCTGCGCGCCGATCGCCTGCTGATGGCAACGAACGCCTACCACGCCCCGGTGCCACCGCTGCGCCTGCCGGACATGCCGGTCGTGCAGTTCTACCAGCTTGCGACAGAGCCCCTTGGCGACAATATCGCGCGTGACATCCTGCCCGGCGGCGAGGGGTGCTGGGATACCGGGCTGGTGATGACCTCGCTGCGGCGCGATGCGGCGGGCCGGATCATCCTCGGTGGCATGGGCAGCGCGGCATCGGCGCAGGCCGATTGGGCGACGCGCAAGCTGACGCGGCTTTTCCCGCGCCTGCGCGGAACGAAGGTGCCGCATGCCTGGGCCGGGCGTATCGCGATGACCGGTGATCATTTGCCGCGCATTCAAAGACTTGGAGAGCGAGGCTACGCCGTCTACGGCTATTCCGGGCGCGGTATTGGGCCGGGCACGGTTTTCGGCCGGGCTGCGGCGCGGGCACTGATGACCGGGCACGAGGATGATCTGCCCGTGCCGGTGGTCACCCAGCATCGTGAGCGTTTCGCGATGCTCAAGACGCTGTATTACGAGGCCGGCGCGCGGCTGGTGCACCTGATGGCGGTGCGCGGCTAAGCAAATATGCACACAACCTGTTGAGGATGGCGGCATTGTGCGCAGGGCATGGATGTCTAGGTGGCGTGTCAGTAGTGTGAAGGATCGTGAAATGGCCATGACCGACGCCCCGGCCGGGTTTACCAACGGTAATCTGTTTCGCCACGTGTCGGTCATGTCCGTCACGTCCAGCATTGGCCTGATGGCGATCTTCGCCGTCGATCTCATCGACGTCGTCTTTATCTCCATGCTGGGCCGGTCGGAACTCGCGGCCGCCGCTGGCTATGCCAGCACGCTGATGTTCTTTGCAAGCGCGATGAATATCGGAATGTCCATTGCCACCGGTGCGCTCGTGGCGCGGGCCGAGGGGCGTGGGGACCGCGCGCAGGCCCGAGACTACGCCACGAGCACCGCAGTGATCGCCGTGATCGCGGGGCTGCTGCTGCCGCTTCTGGCACTGCCGTTCATCGGGCATCTGCTGGGCCTCGTCGGTGCCTCGGGCGCTGCGTCAGGTCTGGCGGCGGGCTATCTGTGGATCATCCTGCCGACGACATTCCTGTCGGGTCTGTCGATGGTGGCGGTCGCGGTGATGCGGGCCCATGGCGATGCGCGCGGGGCGATGTATCCCGCGCTTTTGGGTGCAGCGGTCAACCTGTTTCTTGACCCCATCCTGATCTTCTCGCTTGGACTGGGGATCGAAGGCGCGGCATTTGCCACGGTCGTGGCGCGGCTGGCAACGGCCATCTTCGCCGTCAGCCTATTGATGGCGCGCTACAGGGCCTTCGTCTTGCCGCACCCGCACCGCGTGGTGCGCGATTTCCGGGATGCGATGAGTATCGCCGTACCGGCGGTCCTGGGCACCGTGGCCACCCCGATGGGCATGGCCATTGTCATGCGTGAGATGGCCAAATACGGCACAGATGCCGTGGCCGCGATGGCGGTGATCAACCGCATGGTCCCCGTCGTCTTTGCGGTCGTTCTGTCAATCTCTGGGGCCATCGGGCCCATATTCGGGCAGAATTTCGGGGCAGGGCGCATGGACCGGGTGCAGGAGGCCTTCTTCGAGGGGCTGAAATTCCTCGCGATGTACGTTGTGGGCATGTCCGCGCTTCTTTTCCTGCTGCGCGAGCCGATCGCCGACATGTTTGGCGCCGATGGCCAGATGCGGTCGCTTCTCTATCTCTTTCTCGGGCCGGTGGCGCTAGGGTCGTTCTTTAACGGCGCGATTTTCGTGGCCAATGCGACCTTCAACAACCTGGGGCGCCCAGGCTATTCCACCGCCGTCAACTGGGCGCGGCACACGGCAGGCACATGGCCTTTCATCGTGGCCGGTGGAGCAATCTGGGGGGCGCCGGGCGTTCTGGTCGGGCAGGCCGCCGGCGGAGCGGTATTCGCGGTAATCGCGTTCTGGCTTGCAATGCGCGTCATCGAAGAGCCCTGCCGGGACCCGTTGCAAGGCCAGTATATCTGCCCCGACCGGCGCATGCATGTCATGTCGAACCGTGCGTTGAGATGACGCGGTGCCGCCAAATGGGGCTGACGGCACCGCATCTGACCAATCGCCTTTGGGGATGCGACGACGGTCTGTCAAGTGCCGGTCACCCGCCCCGATCAATAAGAGCGGGCAATCGACATCCGGATATACCGGCGAGGCGACACCCCCAAAAAATAACGGGCTGGGTGCCGCCCCTGTGTTCCGGGCATAAAAACCCTCACTCATGGAACGCGTTTACCTTGCGTCTTTACGCTAGGTAAGCAAAGTCCGGAATTCCCTACCGTGCCAGACTTTTTTAACGACAATCAGGCCGAGAAGTCGGGATTGGATCAGTCAACGAAAAAGATCTGATTCTGAAACGAAGCCTTGAGAACGGCCTGCGCCGTGGTTTCCACGCAAAGTGCGTGCCGCGCAAGCCGCAGGTGTTTCTCGACCGTGGCGTGGGTCAGCCCCATCACCAAGGCGATATCCTGCACCGTCTTGCCATCGCCAACCCAGGTAAGCACCTCGCGTTGACGATCCGTAAGATGGCGTTTGGGTGGCTCGTAGGGCAGGGTCTGAATACACAGGTGCGCGAGGTTGTTAAGCGCAAGGATGGTTTCGCCGTCGCGACTCCACAGCAGATCCACCTGCGCCTGTGTCATGCCGGACCGCGCCGTCAGCGCGATCGCGGCTTTCATGCGCGGGCGCAGCGATTTGAAGCTGATCGAATACCCGGAGACAACGTCGTGCTGGCGGTTGAACTCGATGACCCGAAGTTCCTGCGACGTGAAGTCGCCACGCTCTGCCCGCTGGTCCAGAACAGACCACGAACATGTGCCATCGTTATCCAGCGCCCATTGCACCATGGGCGCGTTGGCATAAAGTCGATCCTCGATGAAGACGTCAAGATAGTCGCTGTAGTGGTTCGACAGAATGACGAAATCATCCGGGTCACCCAGCGACGTGGCCGTGCGAAAACGCGTGCATCCGTAAAGCAAGCGATCGAACCCGAATTCGGCCATGCTACGGGTGTGAATGTCCCATAATTCCTCGATCGTGGTCACGTTGAGCAAGCGGTTGATCGCGCGTGGATCTATCATCTGCCATGCTCCGGACCATGCGCCAGGTGCGCGCGCATCGCATCAAGCGCGAGGATATATCCATGTGCGCCGAATCCGCAGATCACACCGACACAGACCCGCGCGATATGCGAGACATGCCGGAATTCCTCTCGGGCATGGACATTCGACAGGTGAAGCTCGATTGCCGGAACATCGACAGCGCCGAGCGCGTCCATCAAGGCCAGCGATGTGTGCGTGTAGGCCCCGGCATTCAGGATGATCCCGTCATGGGATCCGCGCGCGGCATGGATCGCATCGACAAGCACACCTTCGTGATTGCTTTGTTCGAAGCTGATCTCGATGCCATGCTCTAACGCGTGCGCACGACACATGCCCTCGATATCGTCAAGCGTGGTCCGACCGTAGACGTCGGGCTGGCGGGCACCCAGAAGGTTGAGGTTTGGGCCATTGAGAACGAGAATGGATGTCATGCGGATTGATCCTTTCTGACGCTTCGAGGAAACCGAACCGCGCGCGATATGTTTCATCGGCTGAACGAGATTTGCCGGGTCGCGTCAGGCGGACCTGATCGCTTGGCAGCCATCGGCAGCGTAATCGACGTCATCAGATCGATCCCTTTTCCTAGCCGTTAGAAACTTCCCGAGAAGTTCAAACGATCCTTGATGAAGAATCGAACGAAATCAATGATGCACGATACGGTTTCAATCATTTTCGCCGCAGTGCTGCTTTTCGGATGGATGCCGGTCTTCGATCTCGGCGCAAGTGGCGAGCAGTTGAGTGTCAACGAGTTAACATAATACATATTACGCGCTGTTCGTATCGAGTCTGGCATTTTGGGCCGCATAACTCCTTGAGGGCACCTCGATTTTTGACAGTTTTTGCGGCCACGCAGCGCCACAGGTTGCGTAGCGCAGTGTGGTGAACGTCGGCTCTCGGCTGGGTGCCTTGGGACAGTCA
>Ga0307978_1000121_pt1 | contig 70891 bp, 56 predicted proteins | sample OrgLakmetage1056_FD_203151 | JGI IMG/M metagenome (GOLD analysis project Ga0307978, IMG submission 203151) | Saline water microbial communities from Organic Lake, Antarctica - #1056 | ecosystem: Environmental > Aquatic > Non-marine Saline and Alkaline > Saline | place: Antarctica: Organic Lake... | reverse complement strand
CACGATTGTGGAGACCAAGCTGTGTGTGCTGAGTACGCGCCGGATCGTTTTCCACTCACGCGTGTCGCCGCAGGTTTCGAGCCTGTGGTGTATCCATGTGAGCAAGTGATAAGCCAGCACACTGATAAAGATATGGGCATCGACGCGCTCTTCGAGTTGGTGGTAATTGGGGCGTAGCCCCAGTGAGCCCTTGAGCATCCGGAAGCCGCGTTCGGCTTTGAGTAAAGTCATGTAGAGGCGCCAGAGCTCGTCAGCATCGACTTGCTTGTCGGTTTTTAATACGTAATCCCCGCACAGTTCGAGGGCTTGCTGCATCTGCGCTTCTTTGCGCTCGGCCACGAGCGTCCCCTCGCTCATATTAATTGTGTAGTAGCGTTGCACCTTGGAGTGCTTCTTTTGCAATGTCCCGATCTTGCGCTGGATCTTCTCAGAGTCTTTCAAGCGCCCGGCTTCGATACGCTCGGCGAGCGCTTTGATGTCGGCCAAAAAGCGCTCCTCTGCTCGGGAGATCATGGCGACCTCTTTGAGTGCCCGCGCCGCGCTGCGGCAAAGCACTAGCTGACTGTCCGGATCGTCGGGATCTTGGATCTTTTTGACCTCGACTTGGGTTTTCTCTGTGCGCCCTAGTAAGGCCTCAAAGTCTTCCGCTTCAAACTCCTGCGCATACTTTGAGCGGCTACTGCGGGTAATGTTAATGAGGTAGGAAAAGCCGCGCTTCTTCAGTAGTGCGAGATTGTCCTTGGAGGCAAATCCAGCGTCCAGAATCACCACCGGCTTGAGCCCTTGATCCTTGATCGCCAAGCGATCAAGCAAAGTAACCAGTGTCTTGGTGTCGGCGATATTGCCCTCGAAGACCTCATGCGAGAGCGGTAGTCCATGTTCATCAAAGGCCATCCCAATGGCCACTTGCGGGCAATCGTTGCGCTTCTGCTTGTTCTTGCCGTGCCTAGCCTTCGGGTTCTTCGAACCGGTGCCTTCGAAGTGAGTATTGGTGACATCGTAGAGGATCACGCTTCGTTTGAGCTGGAAGATATCGAGTTGCTGTTCACGCAGACGCGACTCAATGCGAGTGCGATGCTCCAGTAACTGGTCGCCCGTGCGGTAGAGCCGGTCCTTCCCCGTCTTAGTCGGGCGCAGTCCTAGTAGCTCTGCCCTGTCAATGCAGATTCCACAGCTTTGGCGATCACCCGCTTTTCATCGGCGGGCAGTGTGGTATCGCCGAGCGAAGCAATTACGCGCTGACGCGGCTGGCCCTCTGCGTTGCGGTACGATTCGACGAGTTGCAACAGTGGTGTGCCCTTGACTGTTTTAGTTCTGAAAAACATTCAGCTAACGGTTCATAATTAGTCAAAATAGTCAAGAAATACTTAAATAATCAGGCACTACAAATGGCTAAAATCGAGGAAGTTTTATTGTAAATCAATGACTTACGAAGCTAAAAAATCGATTAATTGCGTTTTTAAAGTAAGCTTTGAGAAACCTGGGGTAGTGTCAAGATCTTGCATACATTGTATTTATTGTATCGGTAGAAATCATCTAAGACTTTGCAGATACTCACTGCATGCAAAAGAAAACTGTAAGCATGACTGTAAGGCTTGAAGATGAAATAGCTGCAGAGATTTTAAAATTGTCTGCTCAAGACGACCGCAGTGTTAGCTACGTTATCAGAAAACTCCTGCTACAAGCATTGGACAAAAGTTTCGATTGTGAATAGAGCAGCCTTCTCTGACCTAGTGGCTAAGCCTTTCGGCAAGTGAGGTAAAGTCCTGCGGGAGGGGCGCCTCGAAGCACATTTCTTCTCCACTCTCAGGGTGTGCCACGCGCAGCTCAGTGGAATGCAGCATAACGCGCGGCACTTCAATACCTTTGAGGCGTGTTGCTTTGTAGCCATAGGTCGTATCACCCAACAATGGATGTTTCAAATGGCTCATGTGGACTCGGATCTGGTGAGTGCGACCGGTATGAATGATGCAGCTTACCAACGCGGCCTTTTTACCAAAAGCTTCGACCAGCTTCCAATCGGTGTGTGCCTCGCGCCCATTGTCCTGCACCGCCATGCGAGTGCGCATAATAGGATGTCGACCAATTGATTCACGAGAGCTGCCAGAAGATTTCTTAGGCACACCTATAACGAGGGCGGCGTAGCGCTTAAACGTCTCACGCGCACTGAAAGCTGCTGCTAGCTTGTGGTGTGCCTTATCGTTTTTAGCGACCACGATCAATCCGCTTGTTTCTTTGTCGAGGCGGTGAACGATGCCAGGGCGATCGGGCGCGCCGATCGTGCTCAGATTACGGCCGCAGTGGTGCAACAAGGCATGCACTAGAGTATCGTTACCCGTACCACTTCCAGGGTGCGTGATCATACCGGCTGCCTTATTTACAACGATGATCGATTCGTCCTCGTAAACAACATCGAGCGGTAGATCCACCGGGATGGGTGGGGCATCGAAGACTGGCTCATCCAGAACGGCTCGCAGTAATCCAGCACGTATGATCTTAAATCGCTTATCAATCATCTCGCCAGCAAAGGTGACTTGCCCCGCATCAAAAGCACGTTGCAAACGAGCGCGGCTGACATCCTCGAACTCGGCCGCAAACAACTTATCGGCGCGACCAGACTTCGTCCCATTAGGCACGGAAAATTCTATGATACGTTCAGGCATATGATATAAGTAATAACCGCATGCATTAGTTCCAATAGATAAGCTCGCGAGACTTCGTAGAGAGGCAGCGCTATCCTAGCACCGCAAGAGCGGAATTATTCTGCCGTAAATTATTCTGCATCATGTTTTAGTGTATTATCTACGATTCTCCCGAGTAGGATGCTCCCGCTACAATGGCCGCCTGTAAATCTATAATTGGACATTCTTCGCGGCACGGGCATCGACGGCACTATCGCGTCGTCGATGCCGCTTTCATTTTTTTGGCCGTTTCACGATCTTTCGCAATTTGGACTTTCAGCTCGTCAACGGAAGCGAACTTTTGCTCGGGGCGGATAAAATTGAGCCACTCGACTTCGATCGTCTCACCAGGCTCCATCTCGACAATATCCAGCGCATGCACCTCAAGCATTGGATCATTTGCAGCTTTTTCGACAGTCGGTCGAACCCCGTAGTTCGCGACCGCTGACTTCCAGTCACACGCGCCACTCCGGCGGAAACGGACAAAATAAACTCCGAAGCGCGGCAAACACTCTGGCTGCCATGGCAGGTTGAGTGTCGGAAAACCAATCTTACGGCCGAGCTGAGCGCCGCTCACGACCTTTCCGGAAGAGGTATAGTTGTAGCCGAGCAGACCGTTGACCGACACAATCTCACCCGCTTCGAGCTCTTTGCGAATGCGCGTGCTACTTATCGGCTCACCATTGTGCTTGATACGATCCGCACTGAACACTCCCAGGCCCAAATCGCGACCCGTGCGGATGAGTGTAGCCACATCCCCGGCCCGCTTTTGACCGAAGCGAAAGTTCTCTCCGACATAAATCGCTTTCAGGGTCGGCAGATGCGTTTTTAGTTGGCTAAGAAATTCCTCCGCTGGAATCGCTGCAAATTCGCGATCAAACTTTTTACAGATCACACAACCGACTCCGACCTCGTGCAGCATCGCGACCTTCGAATCGATCGGCATGATCAAGCGGGTCGGATCTTCCGGCCGGAAAAGCTGGCTGGGATGCGGGTCAAAAGTCAACACGGCGGAGACTCCTCCGCTGCGTTGCGCCGAAAATACCGCCGACTCCACGACAGCCTTATGCCCGAGGTGAACGCCGTCGAAGACACCGATCGCCAGATGCAGTTCAACCTTCAGCTCTTTCAGAGCCTCAAAGTCTTTCACGCTGCAGGGAAAATTCATTCGTGTCTTGCGATAGGTTTAGGGGAGTTGATCTTTTTTCTGAGGGGCTGTCCTGGCGTAAAGCCAGTCGCTACTACGATTTATGTAGCGACCGGGTTTATCCCGCGACGTATTGGGCTGAATCAGAAGTCGTGTCTTTTAACAATAAACATTCGTCTAGTATGAGCTACAGCGCGTGGCTCGGAACCGCTTCGAGAATCGGAATCAATTGTTTGCGTAATACAGACGGAGACATGGCTTCGAGCTCCTCAATAGTGGAAGCGTTTTCGATGCGAAATTTGCCAACACCAGTCCGGCGCAAGCCACACAAGTGCCCGCCGCAGCCGAGTTTCTCGCCATAGTCGTAGGCGATCGTGCGGACGTAAGTGCCTTTACTACAAGCCACTAGAAAATCGATTTGCGGCAGCTCGAAACGAGTCATCTCTATTTTCGCAATATTAATGACGCGCGGCTCGCGTGGCACTGTCTTACCCTTGCGGGCAAGCTTGTAGAGGGGCTGGCCATTGACCTTCTTCGCCGAATACATCGGCGGGATTTGGTATTGGTCCCCGATAAAAGACTTCATTTCCGCAAGCGCATCAGCCTCGCTGATTTCAGGCACGGGCCGCTCTTCGACCACCTCACCGTCCGCATCCTGCGAATCGGTGTTTTGGCCGAGGCGGATGGTGCCCGCGTATTCCTTATCCATGCTCATCAGGAACTGCGAAACTTTAGTCGCCTTGCCAATCAGCATGAGAAGCAGGCCAGTCGCCATGGGATCGAGCGTGCCAGCGTGGCCAATCTTCTTAATGTGGAAAATTTTGCGCAGCTTATAAACAACATCGTGTGAGGTGATGCCCTGCGGCTTATCAACCAGCAAGATGCCTTCGGGAAGATCGGTTTGGTTTTGTGACATAAAGTAATTATATTTGCGAAGGCTCTCTTGCTTCGATTTTAGATTTTCGGAAATGTTTGGCGTCGCGAGTCGCAATCACTTGTGCGCGGCTTTTCACTGCGACCGCTTCGATGACGGCATCTTCAAAATCTCGCAAACTACTGTCGAGCGCAGCTTCGATGGTCTGACCAGTCATTGAGCCAACTTCGCAAATACCCGTGAGTTGCGCGATCAATTCTCGCGCCTTGTCTTCTCCCGAAACTTTTTTAGCTAAGTAGTGTAAAGTCGTTATAGTTGTCGGGCAGACGCAGCCCTTGATCTCGCCCTTTTCGACACGAGCCATGAGCGCTGCAGAGTCTCGCCAAAAGGGCTCACGCGCCAACCAGATATCAAGAATGACGTTCGTATCGAGCATTACTTTCATAGATAGCGGCCTTCTAAGTGCTGATGATAATCGGACTCATCTACACTCAGTTCAGACTTAGTAATTGCACCCAGCATCGAGGCTGTTACTGGGGGAAGCTCTTCTGAGGGTAGCTCCTCTTTCTGCTTCGAAATATAATCACCGAAGATTCGTGAGACGGATGTGCCACGCTTTTTCGCAAGCAACTTGGCTTTTCGTATAAGCGCTTCTTCAAGGCGCAATGTTAGTTTAGTCTGCACGACGTATAAATTACTATTTAAATACGTCTAGTCAAATCAGATTCTTCAAATGTTCGCCCAGCGCTTTGATGAGTTGAGGCTCGAATTCAGCTATTGAGCTGTTCTCGACATTGAGGCCAGCAGCGCAGGCATGCCCGCCGCCACCAAATATTTTGGCGACTTGATCAACCCGGTAAAAAGGATTTTTAGCGCGAAGACTACCCTTGAGAGACCCTCCGCGGTCCTCTATCAAGACCCCGACATCGACGCCATCGATAGAACGGGCGTAATCAACGAGGCCTTCGGCATCGTCGATGGTCGCACCAGTCTCATCGTAAATACCGTCTTCGAGGAGGCCAATGCAGACGCGGTTATCGAACTCCATGTGCAGCGAATCGAGGAAGTGTTGGAGGAGCTTGATCTTCGCAAAGCTTTCACGTTCGTAGAGTTGGTAGGCCGCTTCGGACGGATTTGCGCCATGCTCGCAGAGGCGGCGGGCGATCTCAAAGGTGTCCGGCGTAGTCGAAGGGAAACGGAACTGTCCGGTATCGGTCGCGATACCCACGTAGAGCCCCTGAGCCGTGACGGCGTCGATCTCATAGCCAAGGTCGAGGTAGAAGCCGGCTAGTATCTCAGCGGTGGCGCAGGCATCGGCGATAACGATATTTTCGGCAGCGTAGTTCTTATTGGAGATGTGGTGGTCGATGTTGAGCGCGACCTCGGGGAAGAGTTCATTGAGGTGGTCGCCAACACGTTTGAAGTCGGCGGAGTCAACGGTGACGGCAACATGACCATCGGGCACGAAATCCTTAGCCATAAAGAGCGGAGTGTCGCCAACAAAGGCTTCGAGCGAAGCAGGCACGGCATCGCGGTTGAGGCCGACGGCATCAACGCCGAGGCTTTTCAGCACGCGCACGACGGCGACGATGGAGCCGATGCAATCACCATCGGGGCGCTGGTGGCCCAGCACGGCGACTTTTTTGCCTTTAAGTTTATCAACTGCTGCTGCGAAGATCGGGCTTTGTTCAGGGTAGAATTTTTGATCAGTCATTTTCTAAATCGAGTTCGTCGAGGAGACTATTGATCCCCGCGCCACGTTCGAGCGAAGGGTCGTAATGAAATTCAAAGCGAGGGAAGTATTTTAAAACGATCTGTTTACTTACGCGCTGTCGTAGATCTTTGCCAATACGACGAAAAAGCTTAGCTGCTTCGTCGATCGCTTGATCATCCCCCAGCACGGAAAAATAGATCCGGGCATTGCGCAGATCAGAGGAGCAATCGACATCACTGATCGTGATCGATGCCGTCTCACTGCGGTAGTAGCGGCGCATTTGATCGCTCACCTCGCGCCGGAGCAGTGCGTTTACGCGTGAAATTCGTTGTGACATAACTAGTGAGGGATTGGACCTGACTGGGGAAGCTGACAGGCGGCATGCCCAAAAGGGCTATAGTGTGGCGCGTTGCTCTTCGACCTCGAAGCACTCGATGGTGTCACCCTCTTGGTAATCGTCGTAGTCAGAGATATTAACTCCACACTCATAACCGGCGCGGACTTCTTTGACGTCGTCCTTGAAGCGCTTGAGCGTGTCGATTCTGCCTTCGTGAAGCATTTCACCGCCACGCATGAGTCGCGCGACACCGTTACGCTTAATCGTGCCCTCGGTGATCATGCAACCAGCCACATTGCGGCCCTTGCCAACACTAAAGACTTGGCGAATCTCAGCCACACCAGACTTGCGCTCAGTGAATTCGGCATCGAGTAGATCTGCCATGGACTCTTCGACTTGGTCGATGAGTTGATAAATAATATCATGCTGAATGATACGCACGTTGTGATGCTTAGCCTGGCTCTGAACCCCGTTATCCAACTTCACGTTGAAACCAACAATCACGGCTTCGCCAGCACTAGCGAGTGTGACATCGTTCTTCGTCACGTGGCCGACACCCTTGCTGATCACATTAAGGTCAATCTTATCACTCTCGATTTCTTCGAGCGCGGCAACCAGTGCTTCTGTCGAGCCATGCACATCGGACTTAACAATGACCCGAAGGCACTTCTTCTGCTGGTTTTCGATGGCCGCAAAAAGATCTTCGACAGTGGCTGCGCCACCCTCCCCACTTTTCTCAGCCTGTTCGGCAGCATCAACCAGCTTTCGCGTCTGTGTCGCACCTTCAGCAGCTCGCTTGGCGATCTTTTCATTCTTCTCAGTGGTGAATTTTGAGCCTGAGGAAGGCACGTCGGACCAGCCCATCACACGGGCAGGCGTGCCGGGGGGAACAGACTTTAACGCATTTCCGTCGGCGTCTGTCATAGTCTTAACGCGGCAGTAAACTTCACCACAAAGTAGCGCGTCGCCCTTCTTCAAGGTGCCACGCTCAACAATAACTGTCGCAGTGGCACCGCGGCCCTGCTCAACCTGGGATTCCACTACGGTGCCTGACGCTGGACAACTGGGATTGGCTTTGAGCTCAAGAACCTCGGTCTGTAACAAGATCATATCGAGCAGGGCGTCGATATTCGTGCCCTTCAGGGCAGAGACTTCCACAGCAATGGTTTCGCCACCCCAATCTTCGGGTGCGATGCCCTTTTCCTGCATTTGCTGCTTTACGCGATCAACGTTGGCACCCTTAGCATCAATCTTGTTGATCGCTACGATGATCGCATTGTTCGCTTCTTTCGCGAATTTGAGTGCTTCGTCAGTCTGCGGCTTGAAAGAGTCGTCGGCTGCAATGACGAGCACGGCGACGTCAGTCACGTTAGCACCACGAGCACGCATCTTTGAGAAAGCGGCGTGACCGGGAGTATCGACGAAGGAAATCTTCTTCCCCTTGTGCTCAATTTGGTAAGCACCGATGTGCTGGGTGATTCCACCAGCTTCACCTTCGGTTACATTGGCCTTACGAATCGTATCAAGAAGCGTGGTCTTTCCGTGATCAACGTGACCAAGGATGCAAACAACAGGCGGACGTGGTTCAAGAAACCGAGGATCATCATCATCCGGCTTCTCTTCTTTTGGCTTACCGTCGGCTTGGTCATTACCCTCACCGCGGTGGTGGATTTCAAGAATGCAACCGTGGCGTTCAGCGAGAGATTTCGCCACATCCTCCTCGATGCTTTGATTCATCGAGGCAAAGATACCCATCTCCATAAGTTCGGAGATGAGTTTAAATGGCTTTAAGCCAATTTCGACAGCAAAGTCACGCACAACAATCGGCGGCTTCAGGTGAATTGTCTTTGGTCCTTGTTCTGCTTCTTCGACGGCTTCTGAGCCTTCTGTGGCTTCAGTTGCTCCAGATACCCCAGATACCCCAGTTGCTTCTGAGCCTTCTGAGCCTTCTGAGCCTTCTGCTTTCGGTGAATCCGGAGCACTCTCTTCAGCAGGTTTTTTTGGCTGAGGCGCGGCCGGAGCTAGCGGAGGTGCGCTGGGAGGCTTGGGGGGCTTGGGAGGTCCGCCGGCAGGAGGAGCTGGAGGTGTCGCTGGCGGCTTAGCAGGTGCGGGTGGCGTGGCAGCCTGCTCGGGAGCGGCAGGCGCTTCAGGCTTAGCAGACTTAGTTGCATCAGGCGCCTTGGGTGCCTTGGGTGCAGCTGACTTTGGTTCCTTGGCCTCTTTCGCCTCCTTTTCAGCAGCGGCCTTAGCCTCACGCTCGCGCTCTATATCTGCAGCGCTCTTAACAAATGCGCCGGCAGGAATTGCGGGCGCGGAAGGCTGCTCTGCATCTGCTACAGGTCCAGATTCAGTTCCCGGAGTATCAGCCTCAGGTTCTGAGTTTTTAGCAAATTCTTCGCGAAGTGCGTCGGCACTGATGTTATCCACCGTGCTGGAGACGCTCTTCACCTCAAAACCGCGGCTTTTCAGGAGCTCAAGTAGCTCCTTATTCTCCATTCCTATATCTTTGGCAAGCTGGTGGATTCGGACGCTCATAGTTGAGTGTATTGTTTAGCGGTGTGGATTACTTAAGGGTGAGTTAGAAAATGCTTCGGCCGTAGCTTATGCGTTTCCAGAAAGAAAAGATTCAACTTTAGAGAGGACATCCGCAGCTTCGTCGGCAGTAAATCCAAGACCCATCAAGTCATCGGCTTCAACCCCTTCGAATACTTCAGGGCTAGCGAAACCGCTCGTGACTAAGCGGGCGGCAAGTTCGGGATCGAGTCCGGGAATCGAGGCTAGGCCAGCGGCGGCCTTCGCCACCTTTTCATCAAAGCCGACGGCTTCCTTCTCTTCTTTGCCGATATCGAGCTTCCAGCCGAGCAGGCGGGATGTTAGCTTCGCATTAAAGCCCTTACGGCCAATCGCAATAGAAAGATCATCTTCAGCCACTTCGAAGTGAATCCGGCGATCCACTTCGTTGACTTTGATGTTCTTAGGTAGCGCAGGCTTGAGCGCTTCTTCGAGAAGCGCCAAGGGGTCCTGAAAGTAGCGAATAATGTCGATTTTTTCGCCACCAAGCTCACGGACAATTGTCTTCACGCGGGCACCTCGAGCACCCACGCACGCGCCGACGGGGTCGACCTTTGGGTCTGAGCTGTTCACAGCGATCTTCGTGCGGTAGCCTGGTTCGCGGGCCATCGCCTCAATCGTAACTGTGCCATCAGCAATCTCAGTGACTTCGAGTTCAAAGAGGCGACGCACAAAATTGATGTTTGAACGGGATAGAATTATATCCGGGCCACGGTTGGTCTGCTCGATCTTGAGGAGCAGGCAGCGGATGCTCTCACCGGGTGCGTAGTCCTCACCGGGAACACGCTCGCGGGGTGGAAGTATCGCCTCGGCCTTACCGAGATCAATGATCAGGTCACCGCGCTCACGACGACGAACGGTGCCGGTCACAATATCTCCGACAGTGTCTTTGTAGTCATCATAGATGCGATCCTTCTCAAACTGTCGGATACGCTGCATGATTGCCTGACGGGCCGTTTGAGCTGCAATGCGACCAAGGAAAGCGGGGTCGATCTCTTTCTCAATTGTTTCGCCGATCTGAACATCCGGTCGAATCGCGCGGGCTTTTTCAATATGAATATCGACAGTTTCGTCGGCGACAGAGTCGACCACATTCAATACCGTCCAAGCCTTCAGAGCACCCGTCTTCGGATTAATTTCAACGCGCACTTCCTGATCGGAACTAATTCCGCGTTGGGCAGCGCTGGCAATAGCGCCTGAGATGGCCTCAATCATGTCAGGACGGCTGATGCCCTTTTCCTTCTCCATGTATTCAAGAACTGATAGAATCTCGTTGCTCATAGTAGGTCTGTAAAAATGAAAAAAAGCGCGCTAGAAGCCCGCTTCAATAAATTGAATGGTGTTAAAGTGAACGGTGGAAACTAGGGCCAGCAGAGACGATGTCAAGAGCCCACTAGGCCCTTAAACCCGCGTCCAGCGACTCGCCTGCGCAATCGAATATTGAAATTTGCGCGCATGCTCGCGAATCAGGAATGGCATGTCCCATTGTGCATTCAGATCAAAGTCCGGCTCCAGCGCATTTCGCAGTCCGGCGAACGAATCCTGAGCCCCGTCGCCCAGCCAGTTCGCCGAAGGCGTGTATTCTTCCAGCCAGGTAAAAGGCGTGGTAATGACCAACTGGCCGCCCGGTTTAAGTAGCTGCGGCAAGCGCTCGAGCAGACGCATTGGTTCGGGTAGCCGGCAAATCAAGTTACAGGCGATCACGAGATCAAACTGGCCGATATCTTCACGGATAAACTGCGCATCTCCTTGCTCGAAAGTGACGCGACTCCGATCAATTCCCTCCCCGACCCTTAGATCAAGCTCCGTGACCGCAGAGCCTTCGTCCAAGCGGGTAGCACTATGTTGACCGTTCGCCTTCATCCGATTGGCCGCATCGATAAAGGCTTGCGAGTAATCAATACCAATGACTTCACCACAATGGCGTGCCAGCTCAAAACCGGAGCGACCCACCGCACAGCCAAGATCGAGTGCACGGGCTCCTGCGGGCAGACATTCGAAATCAGGCCCGTCGAGTGCGCAGCGCTTGGGAAATTCCAAAGCATCTGCACCGCCAAAGCCATAAGGAAACTGCTCCTCCTTGTTGGCGTAATGGAAAACGAGATACTGCTGGAGTAGTTCGTCTGACTCGTAGGGATTCATGAATATTCAGGAGAGAGGATACTGAAACGTAGGTTTTATGAGGAGGGCGAGTGCCAAAGCACGGACCCTCCGTCAAAAACTAGGCTTCAACCGCAAGCTCCGCTTTGAGCAGGTCTACCATATACTTGGAAGGCTTGTAATTCTCAATCAGGATTTCGGTCTGGTCACCACGTATCATCCGCGCCTGCTGCAGACGGATTTCGGGTGTCTTGTGCGGGGCATAGAGAACATCGTCATGCGAAGCGTTTTTGTGCTCCTTGAAGAGATCCGGGGTGATGTTGCCCCCTAGGTGGTCATCACGTCCGGTCGCTACATGAATCGTACCGAGAATTTTTTCGTCCTGAATGTCACGGCCTGAGAATGGCAACACCTGTGTGCCAAACCCAAGTTCGCCGATTGCACCAATCATCGGGTCATCCTTAAGGCGACGGTTATGATCTTCGATTTCAGCATAATCACCGTAAACAAACTGAGATTTCACGATCCTACCGTCCTCGACATGGAGGAGGCCAATGGTGCTCTCGTCATATTTGAAAGGAAAGACGCCCTCTGCTCCCTCAGGCACGAAATAGACTTCACCTGCCGGCAAATTCGCAACATCGGGCTTACCAGGAGGGCATAGTCCATGGCTCTTTTGTGCCTCCTGTCCATTGGTATGCAGCTTCAAAGTATACACCTTGCTCTCCACCTCGAAGTCGATTTCGAAGCGATCTGCTTTCGTCAGACCGAGGCGGAGTTTCTCAGCTTCATCCGAGACGAGATCATAATCCACAGACAGCCCAGTATCTAGAATGATTTGGTTCAGGCCGTGCAGTGTCGCGCCACGGAAGCCAAATTCTTTACACTTGGAGGTCATAGGCGCGGTCGCCGAGAAGGTAGAAACTACAAGTATAATATCATATTCCGTGTAAATATCCTTATCGAGGCTGAGCAGAGTGCCGTCCGGATCGTAGCACTCGTCCTCCAAGTCCAAATTGCTTCCGCCAGACTCTTTGTAGGCAAAAATCTCGCCGCCGGTCCAGTTCATCTCTTCAAGAGCGCCTTGCTTGAATCCCTTGTAAAAGACCTCATGCCCATAGTTTTGAATAGAAAGCGTCTCATCGGCGAGAAACTTAAAATCCTCAATTTCAGCCGGATTCGGCAGGTCGATTAAAATACAGACCTTTTCACCATTACCGCGACCAAAACATGTGGTTAAGAGGCGTGTTAAGCTGAAGGGTTCGAATGTGCGTTCATTAGCGTTCAGTATCATAGTAAGTATTGGTTGATCGATTATTGTTTGCAGGATTTGTTCCTACATGCGTCTAGTTTCTATGTCAAAGCTAGGTTGACTGAATGTAACAGATAGATGAAATCGAAATACATCCTTTCTGCTTACGGATTAATTGCTAAAAAACATGAAGCGTCTCATCGATATCTGTGTCTCAGTGCTTCTACTCACTATTCTAGCACTGCCTCTAGCGGCACTCTGCATGTGCCAACTCTGTCTTTTGGGCGGGCCGATATTCTTCAGACAAGAGCGCGCCGGAAAAAACGGGCAGTCTTTTCACATTCTGAAATTCCGCAGCATGCGCAGGGGCACCGGTGACGATGCCAGCCGCCTGACTAAATGGGGGCAGTTCATGCGTTCCTCAAGCCTCGATGAATTACCCGAACTCTGGAACGTGCTGATCGGAGACATGAGTCTGGTTGGGCCGCGCCCGCTCCCGACCAGCTACCTCCCGCGCTATTCCCGACAAGAGGCTCGTCGCCACGACGTTCGCCCCGGGATCACCGGCTGGGCACAAGTCAACGGTCGCAACGGCTTAACATGGAAGCGGCAATTCGAACTCGACCTCTGGTATATCGAACACCGTTCCTTCTTGCTCGATCTCAAAATTCTGGCTTTAACTTTACTCACAGTCCTTCGCCGCGAAAACATCTCTGCCGAAGGCGAAGCCACCCGCAGCGAATTCACAGGCTCATGACCAACCACCCACTCTTTAGATCAGAAGACAGATTGACCAATGTCCACGCAACTGAGCATTAGTCATCACCCATCAGTCATCAGTCATCACCCATCAGTCATCATCCATCATTCAAATGCCCGACTCCGCTGAAATCGAATCACTCGTCATCAAATCCGTTCAAATGCTGGCAAAGGATTTTGAAATCGATGCACTCACCGAGCCGACAACCGACAGCCTTCTTTACGGCGAAGGCGGACCACTCGACAGCATGGCACTAGTCAATCTCGTCGCGGATATCGAAGACGCACTTCACGAAGAATATTCCGTCAATGTCACTCTAACCGACGAAAAGGCGCTCAGTGCAAAACGCTCGCCTTTTCGCTCCATCGCCAACCTGTGTAACGCCATCACGGAAAGGATGCCGAAGTGAAAAGTATCGTCATTACCGGCACCCGCAAAGGTATCGGCAAGTCATTAGCCGAACACTACCTCGCCGAAGGTTGGCAAGTCGCCGGTTGCAGCCGGGGCGAGTCGAGCATCAGCCATGATAACTACCGCCACTTCTCACTCGACGTCAGTGATGAGCTCGCGGTTGTCGCCATGGCACGTGCCGTCAAAAGTGAATTTGGCGGAGTCGATGCCCTAATCAATAATGCCGGCATCGCCTCGATGAACCATGCGATCCTCACACCGGCTGACACAGTCAATAGCGTGCTCGCGACCAATGTCACCGGCACCTTCCTCTTTTGCCGCGAGATGGCCAAGCTTATGCGCCGCAAAAAGTCCGGCCGCATCGTCAATTTCACTACCGTCGCCCACCCGCTCAACCTCGAAGGCGAAGCCATCTACGCGGCCAGTAAGGCCGCCGTCGAAAGCCTCACCCGTATCCTTTCCCGCGAGTTCGCCGAACTCAGCATCACTGTTAACGCCCTTGGCCCGACGCCCATCGACACCGACCTTATTCGCGGCGTGCCTGAAGGCAAAATGGATGCGCTTATTCAACGCCAGGCAATTCGCCGGCTGGGTGAAGTGCGCGACGTGATCAATGCCGTCGACTTCTACCTCCGCCCCGAGAGCGATTTTATCACTGGCCAAGTGATTTATTTGGGGGGGGTTACGTAGCGGGAGGGCTCGGCTCCGTCCGGGCCGCGATCTTGCAATCGGTGCCGTTTTGGCCCGCGCGGTCCAGACGGAGCTGGACCCTCCCGCCCGATGAGGTAGTGAATTATTAACTACGATTTAATCCTTGGCTTCCATACAGAACTTAAATTCCCACAATGAATTGGATCCTCGACAGATTTCAGCAATTCGGCTCAAAGACCGCCTGCATCGAAGGTGGTAAGGCGTGGACTTACGCGGAGCTGCTTGTTGAGATCGAAACAGCCAAGTCGGCTTTCGGTGGCGAGCGCATCATCCCTATCGAAACGGACTCCACTCTAGAGGGCCTGGCTCAGCTTATAGCGATTGCCTCAACAGACCATATCGCACTGCCGCTTCCCCCTTCTCTACCCGACGCTGAGCAAGCGCACACGCGCGAAGTCGCGGCCAGCTCCCCACTCTACGAACAGCTCGAAGGCAGCGGGCTCATCCTTTTCAGCAGTGGCACCAGCGGCCAGCCGAAGGGCATGCTGCATCATCTGCCCGCACTGCTCAACCGCTTCGAGCCAGTAACGCCGCGTAGCGACCGCACATTACAGCTCTTACTCATCGACCATATCGGCGGGCTCGACGCCGCCTTTCGCTGCCTCTGCGCCGGCTCCACGCTCGTCATACCTGAGGCCCGCACACCTGAAGCTGCCGGACGTGCCATCGAGGCACATCAGATCAACATACTGCCTGCCTCGCCAACCTTTCTCAACCTTATGTTGATAAACGGCGTGGCCGAACAATTCGATTGCAACTCGATTGAAATCATCGCCTACGGCGCAGAGGCCATGCCCCAAGCACTGCTAAAACGCATCGGCAAAGCCTTTCCCAGCGCAGACCTTCAACAAAAATTCGGCACCAGTGAAACCGGCGCGGTTCGCATCGAAAGTTGCGAGAAGGATAGCCTCTATTTCCATATCAAAGATTTGGATACTCAATGGAAAGTGGTCGACGACGAGCTTTGGTTAAAAACTCCGTCCCGTATCATCGGCTACCTCAACTGCGACGAGAACTCACTCGAAGCCGACGGCTGGTATCGCACCGGAGACCTTGTTGAAGAAGGCCAGGATGGCAGCCTCCGCATCATCGGCCGCCAGAGCGCGACCATCAACATCGGCGGACAAAAGGTGCACCCTTCTGAAATCGAAGCGGTCCTCCATCACATCGAGGGCATCGATGCATGCTACGTCTACGGCGAGCCGGACCCCATCACTGGCCAGCACGTGGCCTGCGAAATAGTGACAAGTATCGAACAAGAATTACGCAGTTGGAAACGCAGCATCCGCAACCATTGCCGAGGCAAGCTGGCACCGTGGAAAATTCCTTCGAGTGTGACGGTGAGTGATGACCTCAGCGTGAATTCGCGGATGAAGCGGGACTAGAATGATCGTAGGAGTGCTGCTCGCGGCACCCGCGTAGGTTCGTGAGCCCCCGAGTAGGACGTGAGCCGCACAACGCACGCGGGCTTCGTAAACAAAGCCCCTACAAATCAATCAGCGCCTAATGTATAACGCTGAAGACTAGGGCAAAATTCGCGCAGGATTTCCATAAATCTTTTGCCCGTTTTTCACGTCGCGCATCACGACGGATCCAGCTCCGACAAATGCCCCGTCACCCACTGAGATTCCCGGCAAAACATGCGCGCCGGAACCGAGGAAGACTCCGTCTCCGATAGATACACCAGCCGTCAAACTATTCAAAGGGCTAAGCGTGGACCATTCCCCGATAGTCACATCATGCCCGACCGTGCTGTTTAAGTTGACCATGGCCATCCGGCCCACCGCGATATCGCAGGTCAGAATCACCCCTGGGCACACCACCACTCCAGCTCCCAGGGCGACTCTGTCTCCAATAACCGCAGTGGGATGCACGATGCTAACAAATTCGGCACCCTGCTCGATCAGCCCACGACAGGCCTTCTGCTTCATCTCTACATTGCCAATACCACAGGCAAACAGCTGGCTGCCTTTCGGCACAAACTCACTGACCTTCGCAACCACTTTGCCATCGTGATTAAAGGAATCAAGCGCCGACAGGTCATCGTCCAGAAATCCGCTAAACTCCCAGTCACGGCCCCACGCACTGGTATCCTTCAGCCAGCAGTAAAGTTCACGACCAAAGCCACCTGCTCCTACAATGTATAATTCCGGCAACATGTCCTACACGGTAATTTTTCGAATCGCCTGGTCAATACACATCTCTGCTACCTAAACTCGTGAAATAACATATTTGTGCGTTCACTGGGTCCGTTTCCGCTTCGGCAGACCCTTGGCATTATAAACGGCTTTTGATTTACGCTTTTTCTTCGGCTTCGACAGCGCTGATCCGGAGCTGCCACCGCCATGCTTACCGCTCTGCAGGGTGTCGATTTGGTCGCGGATCATGGCAGCTTTTTCAAATTCCAACTTACGGGCGGCCTCGAGCATTTCCTCTTCCATTTCAGCAATGACGATGCCGACATCCCGATCATCAGTCTCGCCCACCATCAAGTCAGCGTCTTCATCCTGATCATAGCGTTTGCCGGGAGTTTGCAGGCTTTCATCGATACCGCGCTTCACGCCTTTCGGCGTGATCCCGTGCTCTTTATTATGCGCGAGCTGTTTCTCGCGGCGGTATCCGGTTGTTTCCAGCGCCTTTTGAATCGAGCCCGTGATGACGTCAGCATAAAGCAAGACACGGCCTTTTTCATGGCGGGCCGCCCGTCCAGCAGTCTGGATCAAGCTGGTCGCGCTACGCAGGAAGCCTTCTTTGTCAGCATCAAGAATTGCGACGAGCGCAACTTCAGGCAAATCAAGCCCTTCCCGGAGCAAGTTCACTCCGACCAGCACATCAAAGTCTCCTTTTCGCAGGCGGCGTAGAATCTCAACCCGCTCAACAGCGTCGATATCGGAGTGTAGATACTCGACATTCAAGCCCGCCTCACGCAGGAATTCCGCAAGGTCTTCGGACATGCGCTTCGTCAATGTCGTCGCTAGGACCCGCTCGCCCGCTTCTGCTGCTAGGCGAGCTTCTCCAATAAAGTCTTCGACCTGTCCTTTGAGCCCACGTATCTCCATGACAGGATCAACCAGACCAGTCGGGCGAATAACCTGCTCAGCGATAGTCTTTGAGACATCATACTCGTGTTGAGCTGGTGTCGCGGATACGTAGACCGTTTGCTTGGTTATCTCCTCAAACTCCTCCAACTTCTGCGGGCGGTTATCCAATGCAGAAGGCAAGCGGAAGCCATACTCAACGAGACGTTCCTTGCGGGCACGGTCACCGTTATACATGGCGCGCACCTGCGGCAGCGTGACATGGCTCTCATCTATAAAGAGGAGAAAGTCATCGGGGAAGAAATCGATCAGACAAAAGGGCCGCTCGTCCGGCTTGCGTCCTGAGAGATAACGGGAGTAATTTTCGATTCCGGTGCAAAAGCCCATCTCCTGCAGCAGCTCGATATCATATTCGGTCCGCATACGAATGCGCTGGGCTTCAATTAGCTTATTCTGCGATTCAAACTCTGCGATCCGTTCGTCAAGCTCGGCACGTATGCCTTTGATCGCACCCTCAATCTTGTCTTTCGGAGTGACGTATTGGGTGGCCGGATAAAGGCTAAACATTTCCAACGGGGCTCCGGCTTCGCCGGTCACAGGGTCCAGTTCACAGATACTCTCAATTTCGTCCCCCCAGAACTCGACGCGTATCGCACTCTCCATGTAGGCAGGATAAATATCGACCACGTCGCCTCGCACGCGAAACGTTCCGTTCTTAAAGTCGATGTCGTTTCGGTTATAAAGCGAGCCGACGAGTTGCTCTAAGAAACTGTCGCGAGAGATCTCCACGCCCGGCTTCAGCTCGATCATCATTGTCTTAAAATCCTCCGGCGAGCCAAGGCCATAGATACAGGACACACTGGCTACAACGATCACATCGCGTCGACTGAGCAGCGACGAAGAAGCAGAGATCCGCAGTCGCTCAATTTCTTCATTAATCGAAGAATCTTTCTCGATGTAAGTATCCGTCTGCGGGATGTAGGCCTCCGGCTGGTAGTAATCGTAATAGCTGACGAAATATTCGACCGCATTGTTCGGGAAGAATGCTTTAAACTCGGAATAGAGTTGGGCGGCCAAGGTCTTATTATGGGAAATAACCAAGGCAGGACGCTGTAAATCCTGAATGACATTCGCCATAGAGAAGGTCTTCCCCGAACCAGTCACGCCTAGCAGCGTCTGGTAGTCATGGCCAGCGCGCAACGATTCCCCCAGCTTCCGAATTGCCTCCGGTTGGTCGCCTTCCGGCCGATAATCACTCTTTAACTGGAAATCCACTAAGATAAAGAGGCTGGGCTTGAGCTTTTACGCAAGCGTGTCCCTGTCATTATAAATAAAAGCATAAGCGAAAAAGGCACGAGCCCGTGAGGAAGCCTAACAATGGCTTCCGCAATCCATGGATGCATGCCATAGAAGTTTTCTGCCGGTGTCCAATACGCTGCGATGCGGGCGAACGCGGTCAGCAGACCCCAGAAAGCAGCATAGGCTGCCGCTGGGATTCGAGATCTCGGGAACCATAAAAGGGCAGGTGCCAGAAAATCCAAAATCCCTGCGATACGTAAAAAGATTAGCGCTCCATGACGATCCACTCCAAGCAACCGCATTGTCATATTCACAAATTCATTATTTTGCGGCACCCCAAAGCCCAGTGCGTACATTCCGTGGCCAATAAAAGTGAAAGCGATTAATATGGCGGCCAAAGAGCCCCAAATCGAGAGTTGCATCCTCCCGTAAAGCACCAGCAGCAACGGAGTGCCCCACTGCAGCGAATGCTCCAACAACATAGCGAACTTGAAGTCGGCATCACTCCAGCGCAGCAGGCCGTAAAGCAACAAACAGAACGCCGCGGCTAGCACCACGCCATTTGCCAGCTTGCACTCACGCCCCCGCACGAACCAACAAGCAATAGCCGCAACCAGAAAGAGTGCGCCCATGCTGCGCTGTATGGTAAGGATAAGAGTTTCCGAGTGGGCGGAATAATTCTCCCAACTCATACCAGTGAGCGACTCAAGCGGGTATTCCAGCAAATCCTGATTCCAAAAAAAGGCAGATAAAGGACCGAGATCACTTAGATACAGGTAGCCCCTCCCAAGAAAGAGCGCACATGCAGCAAGCCGCAGGCTAATTAGAATCCAGTCGCGCATCGTTTTATTAGCTTTTCCTACACTAGCCACGTTCATTTGCAGCAATACTAAAAAACCATCCTACGGTCGCGATACGAAGATAAGCGGCGCGCCATGTTCTCTTTAATCCACACCTCTGGAGATGGTGAGTTGCGCACCCCCTTCGGCTTCCCAGAGCGGGAGGCCTTCGGGCAGGGAGAGCACCTCACTATTTGCGGGCAAAGCACTTGAGTTCGCCTCTAAATCGACTAGAACAGTGTGGAGTATCATCTTTTGGGGATAGACGTGAAGGAGGTCGAAGCCGTTGAAGCTGCCGGAATCCAAAGTCCATGACTTGTCATCATCGACCGCACGGAGAGGCGCGCCCCAACATCCCTCACCTGTATATACGGTGCCGTTTTTCATATCCACGACGAAGCCCTCGTCATTGCCCTCAGCTGTAGAGGGCCGTATGGGCAGTGTCCGTTTCATAACGTGCGAATCAGACTCAAAAACAAGGTCGAATCGATAGTCGTGAAAGAGCTGAGCCCAGGCATCGTATTCAGCGCGACCCTCAGACTTTCTACTGGTGTGCGGCCGCATCGGCTTGTGGTAACCTGCGACCAAATGACTAAAGGCGGTTTCGCCGCCCAGTACATCCAAATCTTCGCGCATCCAGTCTGCCTGCAGTGACTCACCGTATTCCGAATTTAAAACATAATAACGAAGCAAGTCGCCGCCGAAAGTGAGTCCGTAGTAGTTATCGGGTGTCGTATCGAACAAATCATAGATCGTGCTGTTTCCCCGCCCCTCATGATTGCCGCGATGCGGTAAAATCGGATACATTTGGCCATCTTCGCTCACGGTCAATTGCCAATCGTCGAGCCATTCGCCCCATTCACCTGCGTTGTCACGGTTAATCATATCACCGGTAAAAGCCACAAACAGTGGGCGCAGTTTAGCGATCAGGCGATTAGCATTTTGTCGTGGCGTCCGGTTATTTCGACTGTCCCCACCCGCAATAAAGCTGAAGGCTTGCGGCGTATCCGGAGCCGTCCGAAAATAATAGCGCGGGCTGACACCAAGATCGTCAGAAAGAACAAAGTAATAATTTGTATCCGGCTTCAGATCGGAAAGACGGACGAATTTACTGACAATTTCTCCGTCCAGGTAGGCCCCTGTTCGCTCAACGGATTCTGAAAACGGGTAGGCATCCGGATTTAGCCCCTCATCAGTTGTGCCGAAATGGACGGACGCATCGGACGCGCCTCCGTGCGTCCAGGCAACTGTGATCGTTGTCGCCGGGTCATCGACCCAGACGAGGCGAATCTGGGAAGCTGAAGTAATCACTTCCGCTTCAACTTCCCCGGAAGGTTTCTCCAGCGCCAACGAAAGATCAAAGCTGATATCCGAACTCTTCGTGCTCTGATTATGAACTTCAACTGCCACTAGATTACTGCCCTTCACCAAAAGTGAAGTCGGCACCGCAACATTTTCGTCGGTTGCATTATCACGTGAAGGACGCGAAGTCGTTTGATTGTAGGAAACATTTTTATCCTCGGGCATAAGATCCGTGCGGTGGACTTCCTGTCCGTTCAGGTAAATGATGGCACCGTCATCATACAGAAGGTCTAATGAAACGGAGTCTAAATCCGGGACTGCCTCTAAGTTGAAGGTATGCCTGAAATAATAAGTTGTTTGCGAGACTTCCAATTGGGTCACCTCGTCGCCGTCGCCATAGCCAAACTGACCCCGACCCGACTTCCAACCCCCATCATCAAAGTCGGCTTCACGCCATGCGGTGCTCTGATCGCTGCCATCGTCCAAATAGCGCCATGCCGACCCCTGCGGCACGAGTTCTGCACCGGCGCACACACCGACTGTGAACAGAGCGCATAAAGCGACGAGTATCCTTGGCTTTAAAAAATCCATAGCTATTTGTTATTTAAAGTGCCATAGGACACTCAGGTCATACGAAAAAAATAGATAATTCAGCGCATACGCAACAACGCACAAGGCAAGGAAACTAGCAAAAATTTCTATCATTTCTTACTCAGCTTCAACTGCCCGCCCAAATAGAGGATTGAAAAAGCCAATAGCAGCCGATTTAATTTGACCTTCAACCAACCGCTCCATTAGAAGCGCTTACTTAACTATAAAACAACATAATTAACCCTAATTACATATGCCAGTAGCAACACCTACTCAATACGCCGCGATGCTTGATGCCGCCCAAAAGGGCAACTACGCCTACCCGGCAGTCAACATCACTTCGATCACCACCATCAATGCAGCGCTCAAAGCTTTTGCCGATGCAAAGTCTGACGGTATCATTCAGGTTTCCACTGGTGGTGGCCAATTTGCCTCTGGCCTCAACGTGAGCGATGCCGCCTTCGGAGCGATTGTTCTGGCCGAAGCGACTCATATTCTTGCGGAGAAGTATGATGTGCTCGTTGCACTGCATACGGATCACTGTCACCCGGAGAAAGTGGACGGCTTCCTCAAGCCACTCCTCGAAGCATCACGCAAGCGCATCGCCGAAGGCAAGGGCCCGCTCTTCCAGTCGCACATGTTCGATGGCTCGGTAGTCGAGCTTAAGGAAAACCTCGAAATCTCCAAGGACCTGCTCAAAGAGTGCGCCGATCTTGGCATCATCCTCGAAGTCGAAGCCGGTTGCGTTGGCGGCGAGGAAGACGGCCACGACACATCTGGCCTGCCCGCGGAAAAGCTCTACACCACACCAGAGGATATGGTGGAAGTTTACGAAGCCCTTCAGCCGATCGGTAAGTTCATCTTCGCAGCTACTTTCGGTAATGTGCACGGCGCTTACAAGCCCGGCTCTGTAAAGCTGAAGCCAACCATCCTCCGCGATGGCCAAAAAGCAGTGACTGACAAGCACGGTGAAGGTGCCTTCATGGATCTCGTCTTCCACGGCGGCTCCGGATCCGAGTTGAGCGACATTCGCGAGACTCTGGAATACGGCGTCATCAAGATGAACATCGATACCGACACACAATACGCGTTCACCCGCCCGATCGTGACCCACATCTGCGAGAATGTCGAAGGTGTGCTCAAAATCGACGGCGAAGTCGGCAACAAAAAAGTCTACGATCCACGCAGCTACCTGAAGAAGGCCGAAGCCAATATGGCCGCACGCCTCATACAGGCTGCCGAGGACCTCTGCTCGAACGGCAAGACTATCTTCGGCACCGTTTAGTCCCGATAGGCTCTATTTCAACAAAAGCCGGGTTGCGAAAGCACCCGGCTTTTTTGGCGCCCAGCTTAAAAGCGGCAACGAAATGAAGAAATCCTGAACGACGTCCAGTCCCCTAAAGTTGAAAGATTGTCGGAACTGCTTGAAATCGACCGAAGTCTTGGCATTTAACAGTTATGCAGCCCGAAAAAACATCCAGAAATCCACTTGAAGATATCGACACCGTCCTCGTCGATGAAGCTGCGATTAAAGCGCGCCTCGTCGAAATGGGAGATGAGATTAACAAGACATACGCGGGCCGCGAACTGGCCGTGATTGCGATTATCAATGGCGCCATTATATTCGTGGCTGACTTGATTCGCGAACTTGATCTCTCTATTCAGCTCGACTGCATCCGCGTCTCATCCTACAGGGATGAAACAAAGCCCATGCAGGAACCGGAAGTGATCGATAAGATACGCCTCGATCTGGAAGGCCTCGATGTCTTGCTCATCGATGACATTCTCGACACGGGCAAGACGCTTTCCCGTGTCTGCGAAATTTTCCAAGCCATGAAACCGGCGTCCTTACGCACCTGCGTTCTGCTGGATAAGAAGACAACCCGCAGCGTTGACTTTGAGGCCGATTTCGTGGGATTCCGCGTGCCCGACGAATTTGTGGTCGGCTACGGGCTGGATTTTGCCGAGCGCTACCGACAGTTGCCGTGTATCGGGGTGCTCAAACCTGAGCTTCAGAATCCACCGGAGTGGAGCTAGGGAACATCGAAGTCACTTAATTTCGACATCAGCGTTCAACATTGTAGCCGGATGCCTTCGCATTCGGACGCCCCGCATGCTACCAAAGATTCGACCAAAGCGGAAGCGATTCGGCTACCGTATCGAAGTGACTTAATTTCGATATCAGCGTTCAACATTGTAGCCGGATGCCTTCGCATTCGGACGCCCCGCATGCTACCAAAGATTCGACCAAAGCGGAAGCGATTCGGCTACCGTATCGAAGTGACTTGAATTCGGCGTTCGATTTTTCCCGCTGAGGGGGATTGAACGTTTCACGTTCTCTACCGCTCGCCTATCGCCACATAGTCGCGCGGGGTTTTGCCGGTGTAAATCTGGCGCGGGCGGTGAATGCGACTTTTAGGATTTTCTGCGATTTCTTTCCAGTTCGCAATCCAGCCAGGCATACGACCGATGGCAAACATGACGGTAAACATTTCGACAGGGATACCGATCGCCTTAAGAATGATGCCACTATAGAAATCGACGTTCGGATACAGCTTGCGGGAGACAAAGTAGTCGTCTTCCAGGGCGGCCTGCTCTAAGCGCTTAGCGATGTCGAGCAGCGGATCATCCATACCCAAACTTTCCAGCATCGACTCGGCACTCTTCCCGAGAATCTTGGCGCGCGGATCGTAGTTCTTATAGACGCGGTGACCGAAGCCCATCAGCTTGGCTTCGCCTTTTTTGGCCGCTTCGATGAAGCGTGTGCCATCGTCACCATCGGCGTGGATCTCTTCGAGCATTTTGATAACCGCCATATTGGCACCACCATGCGAAGGTCCCCAAAGGGCACAGACGCCAGCAGAGACGGAAGCAAAAAGATTGGCACCACCAGAGGCGACCATACGCACGGTAGAGGTCGAGCAGTTTTGCTCGTGGTCGGCATGTAGCATCAGGAACAGGTCAAGCGCTTTAGAGGCACCGTGCGCATCCTTATATTCATTGTAGGGCTCAGAGAACATCATGTGTAGGAAGTTCTCGCTGTAGCTCTTGTCTGCGGGATAGACGAACGGCATGCCCATCTTCATCCGGTAGGTCATCGCCGCAATAGTGCGGACCTTCGAAATAAGGAGCGCTGCAGTCTCGTCGAAGTGCGCGAGGTCCTGCTCACGATCATTGGAGGACATCTCGGGATAGTAAGCGCCCAGAGAATTCAGCATGGACGAAAGGATCGCCATTGGGTGCGCATGGCTGGGGAAGCCGTCAAAGTGATGGTGCATCCCGGTGTGAATAGTTGCGTTTCGGCGAACGTGACTGCGGAAGGCATTTAGGCAACTTTGATGAGGTAATTCTCCATAAATCACAAGCATCGCAGTCTCAAGAAAGGAAGAATGCTCGGCCAGCTGCTCGACCGAGTAACCACGGTGACGCAAGATACCCTTCTCGCCGTCAATGAAGCTGATATCACTCTGGCAGGATCCGGTGTTTCCATAGCCCTCATCGAAAGTAATGCAGCCGGACTTAGCGCGGAGGGTCCGGGTATCTAGTGCTTTTTCACCTTCAGTCCCTTCGATAATGGGGAATTCAAAGTTCTCGTCGCCGAGTCGAATAGTGCCTGTAGTTTCCATGTGTAGCGGGTAGTTTTTTACGCAGTAGTTGTCTAAAGCCTTGCTGGTTAAGCGCTGATTAAGCACTGGCTAGAGCGTTTTCAAGAAGTTGCGGTAGAGATGCAATCCTTTTGCCTGACTTTTTTCTGGATGAAACTGTGTAGCAATACAGCGCCCAGCGCAAATTCCGGAAACAAATTCTCCTCCGTAATCTGTCTTGAATAGGGTTAGTGAGTCATCGGCAGGCTCTATATAATAGCTGTGAACGAAGTAAAATTGATCTTTTGCCGACTGTAGCCCATCCGTGCAGGGTGCACCCGCGTCGAAGGTAACAGCGTTCCAACCCATGTGCGGAATCTTCAAGGCTGGATCGATTTGAAAGCGCTTAACCGAACCTTTAAAAACACCCAGCGCTTGAGTGTCACCCTCCTCGGAATGCTCAAAGAGCGCCTGCAAACCCAAACAGATTCCAAAGAAAGGGCGATCCGCAGCAATCCAGTCGCGGATCGTGCGGTCAAAGCCAGTCTGCTGGAGCAGTCGCATGGTGTCGACGATAGCACCCTGCCCCGGAAAAACAAGGGCGTCGGCCTTGGAGACACCCTCAGGAGAATCAACCAGATAAGCATCGGCACCAATGTGCTGCCATGCGCGTAGCACACTTCTCAGGTTACCCATGCCGTAGTCAATCACTGCGACACGGGGCCGCAGACTGCTCTCTGAGGAGATCATAGGGATGTTTAGTATCGAATTATGCGGACAACCTTTCGGGCTAGCGCAGCGACCGCAGGCATGAGGAGTATTAAACCATTTTCTTGAACAGTAGCGTGGCGTTATGCCCGCCGAAGCCCAGATTGTTACACATGGCTACGTTCACTTCCGCCTCCCTCATCTTGTTTGGGACATAGTCCAAATCGCAGTCCGGATCAGGATCGTTGTAATTAATCGTTGGCGGAATCTTTCCATCCCGAATCGAGAGTGCGCAGACCGCCGACTCAATACCCCCTGCCGCACCGAGCAAGTGGCCGGTCATACCCTTGGTCGAAGAAACAGCTATATTGTGAGCCGCGTCACCAAATGCCTTCTTGATCGCGCCGGTCTCGAACTTGTCGTTATAGGGTGTCGATGTGCCGTGGGCATTGATGTAGCTAATGTCTTCAGGAGTGACGCCCGCTTCTTTCACCGCATTCGTCATGGCCGCGCCCAGCGCTTTGCCCTCCGGATCAGGCGAGGTGATGTGGTACGCATCGCAAGTCGCGCTGTAGCCCCCAAGCTCGCAGTAGATTGTCGCGCCGCGCGCTTGCGCGTGCTCAAGAGTTTCCATGACGAGAACACCGCTGCCCTCACCCATGATAAAGCCGTCACGGCCCTTGTCGAATGGACGACTCGCAGTCTCCGGAGCATCATTATAGCTCGTGCTCATCGCCTTCATCGAGCAGAAACCAGCGTATCCGAGTTCAGTGATCGCGGCTTCACTACCACCTGCCAGCATGACATCCGCCTCTCCATCACGCAACATGTGGTAGGCCTCGCCGATACTGTGAGTGCCGGAGGCACACGCGCTGACAATACCGAAGTTCGGACCACGTGCACCGACTTCGATCGCCACCACGCCACTGGCGATGTTTGCAATCAATGAAGGAATCATGAACGGCGACACCTTGCGTGGGCCCATCTCATAAAGTCGGCGACTCTGCGTCTGGATGGTAAGCATACCCCCGATACCGGAACCAATCAAAACCCCGAAGCGGTCGGAATCAACATTCTCGGTGTCGATACCGGCATCCTGAAGTGCCAGGCGAGCACCCGCCACGGCAAATTGTGTATAACGGTCATTGCGACGGGCTTCTTTTGGGTCCATGTAGTCGCCCGGCTTGAAGTGTAAGCACTCCGAGCCAATCTGCGAGGCATACTCCGTCACGTCAAAAGACTCGACGCGGGAGATGCCGCTTTTACCCGCAAGTAGGTTATCCCAGAAGGTTTCGACGCCGTCACCATAGCTCGTGACTGTGCCGATACCGGTAATCACCACTCTTTTTCTTTCAATGTCTGCACTCATAGATCTCTATAAAAAAATTAAGCCGCATTAAAGCGGCTTAAAGTGTAGGAGGAAAGGAGAATTTTCTTATCCAGCTTTTTCGGTGATGTATTTGGTCACATCGCCGACAGTTTGGAGCTTCTCAGCCTCGGATTCCGGGATCTCACCGTCGATCTCGTCGCTAAATTCTTCTTCAAATGCCATGATGAGCTCAACTTGGTCCAGCGAATCAGCACCGAGATCGTCTAAAAATGACGCCTCAGGAGTGACTTGCTCTTCATTGACGTTAAGTTGGTCAACGATGATTTTCTTTACGCGTTGTTCGATAGTTTGGTCTGCCATGTTTTTCTAGGTTTAGGTTAAATCTGGTTCAATTAAATGTTTAAATCAGCAGCTTCTCAGCATCACATCACCATACCACCGTCAACTGTAAAAACCTGCCCGGTAATATAGCCCGCCTCATCAGAGGCTAGAAAGGCGGTGGTTGCTGCGATGTCTGAGGATTGACCCATCCGCTTCATCGGGATGATACCAACAATAGCTTCCTGCTGCTGCTCATTGAGTTCAGCAGTCATATCCGTCGCGATGAAACCGGGAGCGACTGCATTCACAGTCACGTTTCGAGCCGCGAACTCCTTAGCCAAGCTCTTCGTCAGGCCGATCATACCAGCCTTGGCTGCCGCATAGTTCGCCTGCCCTGCATTTCCAGTGAGTCCGATGACAGATGCCATATTAATAATACGTCCCCAACGCTTGCGGGTCATTGGCCTTGCCAGATACTTGATGAAGCTAAAGCAACTGGAGAGATTGGTATTGATGACATCATCCCAGTCGTCATCACTCATGCGGAAGAGCAAGCCGTCCCGTGTGATACCGGCATTATTCACCAAAATATCGATATTCCCGTGTTTTTCCAAGAGCGCTTCACAGGCCTCCTTCACCGCAGCCTTATCCGCCACATCAAGCGCCACGGACTCCGCAGAGCCTCCACTGGCGTTAATACTATCGGCAACTGCCCCACAGGAGCTTTCTGAACGACTGAGGCAGATGACGTGGTGGCCTTTCGTAGCCAATAACTCGGCAATGCTTTTACCAATACCGCGGCCGGCACCGGTCACAAGGGCGATTCTTTTCTCGGTTTGTTCTGTCATGTTCAGACATAGCCTCAATGGCAAACAAAGCGCGGGCAAGCACGAATCGAATACCGCATAGAAAAAACTATGGGCTCTGCAATAAGGTCAGATTGTTTTTTTCGATTCGCTATTAATATCGAGCAACATTGACAGGCACCATCTAGATAGGCTCAAGTGCAACATGCCCGAAGAGGAAGAACAACGTATTCAGAAAATAATAGCCAACGCTGGTATTTGTTCGCGCCGCGAAGCAGAGCGCCTGATCGAAGACGGCAAAGTCCGCGTGAATGGGAAAATCGCTGAGCTCGGCTGGAAGGCGACCACCAAGGATGCCATCTTCGTCAAGAACAAACCACTGCGCAGTGGTCCCGAGGCACCGGTCACCTTACTCATGAACAAGCCGAAAGGCGTGCTCTGCACAAATGCGGATCCGCACGGCGGACGTACAGTCTTTGAACTCCTTCCGTCGGACCTACAGCGGCAGCGCCTCTTCTGCGCAGGTCGGCTCGATAAAGACAGCGAAGGCCTGCTTATTATTACGAACGACGGCGACCTCGCCCACCGCATAACTCACCCGAGCACCCAAATTGTGAAACGCTACCGGGTGGTCTTACACCGCGATTTCAATAAGGCAGACATCCCGAAGCTCTTAAACGGAGTTGATGACGAAGGCGACTTTCTTAAAGCCGAGAAAGTCATCCCTGCCCCGGTCGCGGGCGAGGGCCACCAACGCCGACTCGAAGTGCACCTCCACCATGGCAAAAAGCGCGAAGTGCGCCGGCTTTTCGAAGCCAACCGCTACTTCGTTAAGAAGCTTGTGCGCGTGCAGATTGGCAAATGCGTCCTGAAAAATATTCCTAAGGGTGGTATTAAAATATTAGGCAAAAAAGACATTGAGCGTCTCTTCGCTTGACGCTGGTCAAAGACCACTTTTTTCGCCAACATCACACTTTATGATTAAAGTGCTTACTATTTTACTCCCGGCCTTAACACTGTTTACCGGGCCACTCCTCAGCGCGGAGAATATCGTCCTGCGCACACAGCCGGACGCGAGCGCTCCGGCAATCACTCGTATGATTGCCACGGAAAAGGTCCTCCTGGAAGCGGCTCCGGCCAGTGAGAACAGCGACTGGAAAAAGCTCGACCTGAAGATCCCTTTCGAAGGTTACGTGCCTGCCGCTTCGCTGACCAAATCACTCGCGGTCATCCAAAACACTCCGGTTCACTTTTTACCGGACGCAGCCTCAGACACACTCACAAGCGTCCGGGATGGGGATGTGTATGAAGTCAAAAGGGTCAAAGACGACTGGGCCACAATCGAAATACACAAAGAAATCACCACTTACTTTCAAGTCGCAGCCACTCCGGAAAAGGCATCCTCCGCAACGACTACATTGATACCTGCAGCGCCATTACCTTTGGTTAAGCCTGAGCCGCCGGTGCTCACCCTATCTCCCGCCGAGCCAATGACAGCTCCTGAGACAACTTCACCCGCATTTGATCCGAATCTCAGCGTAGGTATAACCGCGCCCGACCAGCTCCCACCCGAAAACGTCATTTGGAGCAAGGCAACAACGATGCCAGGCCCTGCCAGACGCAACCCGGTCCCCACAACTCCTGTAGTGAGTCCCGCGCCTCCCGTCGAGCCCATCATGCCTCCCGCGTCCAATATCATGGTCAGCACGAGCAACACTCAGGCGAGAGAGACCACGAAGAAGGCTCCTCCATCCGCCGACCAGCCACACCGCTTGCTGACCGGCACCCTCGTTCGAGAAATTGAAACCCGCGGGACCACCTACCCACTTCGACTCAAGTCACCCGACGGCCGCCTCATCGCATACGTCGACATGTCCGGAATCTTTATCAGCGATCTCTCCGCTTACCTCGACCAACGAGTTGTCCTGCGTGGACAACTCAGTAAGGTGAAACCGGGCAGTCATGATTTAATTATCTATGTCCACCAAATCCTCTCGGGGAACTAAAGCCATGCAAGCGATCCGAAGCATCACCTTTGCCGTCAATACGACTAAAGACGGCGCACTCGATACCGCACGCTATTTGGCAGGCATCGCTGAGTGTGAAGGCGTGCAGACTCAAATAGCGACGGACTACCCCCTCTCAGCAGACATGCTACACGGGCAGGATCTGTGCATCACGATCGGTGGAGATGGCACCCTCCTCAGCGTACTGGATGCCGCACTCGAATCCGGAGCTGCAGTGCTCGGTGTAAATCTCGGCAAACTGGGCTTTCTCGCGACTTACACGAAAGAAGAGGCGGGAAGCAACCTACCTGATTTAATCCAGGGTAGCTATGACATCGCCGAACGTTCCGTATTGAAGTGCACCACCGCCCAGGGTGAATCCGTTTACGGCCTCAATGATGTTGTGCTAAAAGAAACCGAAGGCCGGGGCCTGATCCGCCTGCAGGTTTCCTCCAATGGAAATCCTGTTTCCGAATACCACTGCGATGGCCTCATTTTTGCCACGCCAACTGGCTCCACAGCCTACAACCTTTCCGCAGGCGGCCCAATCATCGGCCCGCGGGTGAGCGCCATCGCCATGACTCCGATCTGCCCTCATACGCTGGGCAATCGCTCCGTCATCTTCGACAACTCTTCCGAGATTTCTGTTGTTAGCGGAGACAGCGAATCCTGCCCGCGCATCACGATCGATGGGCGCGTCCGCTTCGAAGCAAGCGACAACTTCCCGATTCACATCACAGTGGCAGAAAAGAGCTTTCGCCTCATGCAAAACCCGGATCACTCACACTTCGCCATCGTCCGCGACAAACTCGACTGGGGCGACCCGGCGATTCGGTAGCTATAAACATTTAACAGAATGATTAACGGCAGACGTAGTTCCGACGGAGATGGCGAAGCAATAATTGTGTCAGCTTAAAATCATTCTGCCGTAAATTATTCTGCTGATTCACTTCAAAAACTAACTTTTGAATATATTCGAACAACTCGCGCCGACGAAGCAGCGCTCGATTCTTAAGGTCGCCGAACTCCTTCATTTCTCTGGCGGCCGCGCCCTATTGGTCGGTGGCTGCGTGCGTGATGGCATCCTCGGGCTTGATGCCAAGGATATTGACATGGAGGCTTACGGGCTCGACGCGGACGAAGTCGAAGCCGCGCTCAGGCCACACTTCCGCCTCGACACCGTGGGCCGTGCCTTTGGCGTTTTTATCCTGAAAGGTGAAAATATAGATCTGGCACTGCCCCGCCGCGAGTCGCGGATCGGCCCGAAACATACCGACTTCAAAGTCGAGGGTGACTCGAGCATGTCGCCGACCGAGGCTGCCTCCCGCAGAGATTTCACGGTCAATGCCATCAGCTGCGATCCGCTGACCGGCGAGATCATCGACCCTTACAAGGGCGTCGCCGACTTGAAAGCCCGGCGCCTGCGCCACGTCTCCAAGGCCTTCAGCGAAGATCCGCTCCGCGTGCTTCGGGGTATGCAGTTTGTGGCACGATTTGGACTCGATGCGGACAGAGAAACAATCGAACTTTGCCGCCAGCTTAGCCCCATCGACCTACCCGCCGAACGCCTCTGGGAGGAATGGAAGAAGCTAATCCTAAAAGGGCAGTCCATCTCAGCAGGACTCAACTTCCTCAAAGACTGCGGCTGGCTCCAGTATTTCCCGGAGCTTGAGGCATTGGTCGGTTGCGATCAGGAGCCAAAGTGGCACCCGGAGGGTGACGTCTGGAAACACACCCTGCATTGCCTCGATGCCTACGCCGCCCACCGTATCGACGACGAATGGGAAGATCTCATCGTGGGGCTCGCCGTGCTCTGCCATGACTTCGGCAAACCCGACACCAGCTATATCGACGAAGCGAGGCGCATCCGCAGCCCACGGCATGACGTCGAAGGTGTGCCGGTCGCCAAAGCCTTTCTGGAACGACTCACCCGCCAGAAGAAAATTTTTGATGAAGTGCTCCCACTCGTCGAGCAACACATGCGCCCTCTCGCACTCTATCGCGACGGCGCGGGCGACTCCGCCATCCGCCGCCTCGCCGCCCGCGTCAAACGCGTCGACCGCCTCTGCCGTGTCGCCCATGCCGACAAGAACGGCCGCCCACCGATCCCGCCCGACGACTTCCCCGAAGGCCGATGGCTGCTCGAACGTGCCGAAGCACTCGCCATTCAGGACAACGCCCCAAAGCCCATCCTGCTCGGCCGCCACCTCATCGAATTCGACATCAGGCCCGGCCCTAGCTTCGGCAAGATCCTCGACCGCGCCTACGAAGCTCAACTCGACGGCGCTTTTGGCAACGAAGAAGAGGGACGCGTTTACCTAAAGAAGTTAGTGTCTGAGCTACTTTAACTACTAAAGAGCTAGATAGAAAATAATCGGTTTCATTTTTGCACTCGTGGAGAATACTGTGTGTCGATACCCTTAGAACACACGTCTCTAAATCCATTTACCAAACCCCAATCATGACAAAACATATCTTATCCGCATTCCTTATCGCCTTCAGCCTGATTGCCGGCACGAGTTCGACACTGGCGAAGCCTACGAAAGAGCCAGAGATCAAGGCACTGCTTATCACGGGTGGTTGCTGCCATGATTATGGCACACAGCGCGAAATTCTCCCAGCCGCAGTCGATTTGAAGTCAAAGCTCGAAGTTGAGTGGACGATCTACCACCAGAGAACTTCGAAAGGCCACCGCATGCTGGAACTCTACAACAATCCCGACTGGGCCAAGGGCTACGATGTGGTCGTGCATAATGAATGCTTCGCCAATGTAGGGAAAGACAACGAAGATTTTGTTGAGCGTATACTAGCCCCGCACCGAGAAGGCGTGCCCGCCGTCATGGTGCACTGCTCCATGCACTCCTATAGAACCGGTGAGAACAAAGAAGAGTGGTGGAAATTCTGCGGCCTCTACACGAAACGCCATGGCGCGAAACATCCCTTTGAAGTCGATCTCCTAAAGCCGGACCACGAAGCGCTCAAAGGCATGTCGAATTGGACCACACCTCAGGGCGAATTGTATTTTATCGAAAAGATTTACCCCACGACAACGCCACTCGCTCAATCAATCTCCAAAAAAGACGGTAAAGCGCACGTCACGATTTGGACCAACCACTACGGGCCGAACAAGACCCGGGTCTTTGCCACCTCCATCGGCCACCACAACGAAACCATGCTCCAGGACCAATACATGGAAATGTTCACCCGCGGACTACTTTGGGCGGTGGGCAAACCGGTCGCTGAGAATATTAATTCCGCGGAATAAACGCACCGCAAGTTGGAGTTCCGCCTTCTGGACATGAGCTTGTCGAATGTTAGCCGGTTGTAGAGACTAAGCACCCAGCAAGTGAAACCGTCCCGCTCAGCGCATGTGCGTCAACCTAAGGGCTTAAGTGCTTGATGGGAGGCGCGTTTGTAAAAGTTCTCGTTCCGGTCAGCTAGGCCGCAAACTCCCCGCCTGCCCCCGCCTAAGCGGGGGATAGGAGGGGACAGAATCAATCGTCGTTCAGACGATTTGTTCAGGGGTGGTCCTCGTCGTCGCAAAGTAGCTTTCCACAGGGATTCCATCGTCCGCCCCGCCCCGAAACCACCCCTGCGTGCTCGCCTACACGGCGATCACGCGGTCCCCTCCTATCCCCCCGCTTGGCGGGGGCAGGAGGGGAGTTTTGTAAGTCAGCAATCTAAGATGACTATTCCCAAGTCAATATTGCCGTCCTCTCCTTAGGTTGACGCACATGAGCTTAGCGGTGGTCCTCGCCCTTCGACTAGGCTCAGGGTCTTTAGTTTGTTTCTATTCCTAAGCACAGTCGCAGGGCCGAAAGGCTGCGCATCGAGTCTGGCGAGCGCTTAAGAACGTTCTTACGGTCCGGATCCGTCCTATCGCCTTAACTCCTCAGGTATGGCAAACAAGAATGATATGATACCAGGGTTGATTTCTACTGATTCAATGTAAGCCTCGTTTTGGGTTTCTCCGAATTTTATGATTTCCGTCTCGAAGGCAAAGACAACGTCGGAAACTTTTTGGTGATCCCCATAGAGGGTTTCTACGCGCTCCATGCCATCCACGCCTGGCGCGGATTCCTCCATTTTCAATAGATGTAGGTTTTCTTTATCCAAGATTGCCAAGAACTCTGAGCCATCGGGCATCAATTTTGTCAGCTCGATACACGGCTTGCCCTGAAACTCGATTTCCCGAGCCGAAAGGCCGTCGAGAGCTTGCTCGCCAGCCAGAGAGAGACTGCGTAACGTGTCGTGTAACCGAAGACTCCAGGCCAACGATGCAGTATCCGCATCGCTCATCGGCACGACTTTGCGCTCGCCATCTCCAGTTCCAACCACTTGCCAAGCCGTGTCTCCATTCAAAATGAGCTTTTGACTGTAGTTTTCGCCCGGTGAGGTAATGATCATCCCCTTATCCGGTTGTGAAATAAGAATCTGAAATTTAATCTCAGCGCCAGGTTCTACCAGGCGGCCTTTGTAGCGAATTGAACGGATATCCTCCAATGCTTCCCGTCCCCCGACGGAGGAAAGATAACTATCCATTAGCTCTGAGACGACTATTTCCCCAGTTGCATCGTAATAGGGGGCCAAATCGTCTGCTCCTCCGGAAAACTTTGCTAATACATCAAATTTAACGGCTACATAGATTCCACCCAATAAGATCGCGCAAAATATGACCAGGGGCACCAACCAGTATGCAGTGACTTCAAGCTGAAAATTCCGCATGGAAGGCGGGATTGGTTGCGATTCATCCGTAAATTGCCGCATCGGCTCCTGCGAATCAGACTTAGCGTGATTTTGCTCTGGTTTCTGCTTTCTGAATCTATTCATCTCCTCAATTTCGCTGACAATGACTGTTCTGGGCATGGATCCGCTCCTTTGACCCACAGCTTAAGCAACTTACCTTGAATCTTTTAATTTAAGATATCAACCCGTCTTTCTTATCCAGTATTTGGGCAATTAAAAAAAATCCATTATAGATCAATAATATATTGCACCGACTCAACATATTATTACCTTTGTAAGGTTGTTCATACTTTAGGCGCATTACCCAACTACAATGAAACTCCTCCCCTATCTTCTCCTTTTCACCCTATTTTCTCTCTACCTGGGTTCCGCGAGAGCAGAAATCATCTTAAGTGAGCCCTTGGGCTTCAACAAGATCACTTGCCCGGTCAATTCCGACACCATTGTCGGGGTTCCTTTTCGCAAGGAAGGTAGCATCAAATCAACTACTTCCAGTGCACCGCTTGATGTTACCGGACAAGCGGAATGGAAGGAAATCCCCCTTAACGGCATCACCCTGACCGACGGTGCCCTCTCTCAACACTATCTCAAATTCAACAGCGGCACCCGCGACGGTCGCTGGTATGACATCACGGGCAACACCACGACCAGCGTCACCATCGACCTGAACGGCGACGACCTCACGGGTGTGGACACGGGCGATGCCCTCGTCATTGCCGAATACTGGACCCTCGATACCCTATTTCCGCCGAACGAGGCTACGACCGACTGGTCCGAAGATGCGGAGAGGATTCCCAATGGACATGCGATTGTCGCGAGTACGGGTGATTATTCATTTCAGCTAGAGACATTGCTTCTAATGCCGAACAATACTGATGATGGTATCAATCGCTCCGCAAGCCGCATTTGCTACATCGCTGGCGGAAATTGGAAATCAGATGGCGAAATCCTTGGCACGACTCCCCTGTATCCAGATACTTTTTTCACTATACGTCATCTTAGTCCAGTTGACCATCCCACTGAGTATCGTTCTTCTGGAGAAGTTTTAACAAATAACTTTTCTATCCCGATTCATTCGCTCACAAGTGGGTCGCACGATACATTTGTAAGTTTGCCTCGCCCTGTTGATGTCACACTTAACGAACTCAACCTCTTTCAAAGCGGAGCTTTTGTCCCAAGTGCGGGTGATTATTCATTTCAACTCAGAGACTTACTAATGGTCTATGATAACACGCAAATACTACAAAATAAATCAGCTGACGTGATTTATTATCATAACGGAACGAATTGGATGATTCCCGGTGAAATGGAGAGTCGGGATGACGATAAAATCCCGGCAGGCTCTGGTTTTTTCATACGGAAGTTTCAAACTGAATCTGGTGAGACTGCTTTCTGGACAAACACCCCTTCTTACTAACCTTCAACCTCAGCCTGTACTCATAGGTAAAAGACTTTATGAAAATGTTTCACCCTCTGTATCTAATCATCGGTTTTTTGTTTTTTACGAGCGGAGCGAGCGCTAGCGTAACAATTCAACTGCAATTAGCTAAATTAACTGACAGCCAAGCTGCCGATCTTCCAACTGGTACACTATGGGCTTTAATTTCAGAGGATACAAGTGCCGGAGATCTACCAGGCGGACTATTAGAAAACAGTTCGCTTTACAGCAATAATACTGCGTCAACAATTATTAATGACTTTGGAGGCAAGACGATAGATGTTGGTCAGTCGATCGGAGGTGGCGAGATACTTGCAACGGGAGGCATAAAAAGTTCTAGTGACGTAAATAATACTATAACTTACACCATTCCCGTAGGAGTTCTAACTGGTGATAAGTTGGGAGTTTATTGGTTTCCTGGTCGAACAACGGTATCGAACGTCCTACCCATAAGTGATTTCGAAATTGGAGGATTTCAACGGACAGCAGCAAATACAGCAGCCTCTGCTGACGCTGGACTTGTCGTCGATAGTGGTGCAACTTACATAACATCCTACTTTGATACCACCATCTTCCCCAGTGGCGGTATCCCGTCTACCGAATTCCAAGCTATAAATGTAGTTCCAGAACCATCGGCACTTCTTTTTCTTAGCACTGGCATTCTGTTTCTACTACGCCGGCGGCGATAAAATTCAATGGGTAGTGTGAGACAATTTGTTTCGACGGTTATTTCTCGGACTATTATTTGCGGACTAATCTTCGGCTTAATTTTTGTTCATGCTACTTACGCAGGCTCCACGGTACTCTATCAATTTGTCAAATTAAGGGATGCGAGCGGCTTAACAGTAACGACAGACTGCTTGTGGGCACTCGTTGCAGCTTCACCTGGGGAACCCCTTCCTGGAGGTTTGGAACAAGACTCTTCGCTAACGGAGGAGGACATTACTATCGCAAGAGCAGCATTTGGAGGAGCAAATATCACGCCCGGTTCAAATATTGGTAGTGCGGTTATCATTGCTACTGGATTGCTTGATGAAGCAGAAATCAACGAAACCATAGTGCTAACCGACCAAGACTACGAAACAATCCAACCTGGCAGTTTGATTGGTCTTTATTGGTTTCCCGGCATTCAATCAACAACCTCAGAATTACCAGAAAGCAATTTTAGTATCGGGGGGTTTCAGGAAACTGCTGCGGATGAAAGTTTGAATGCTGATATAGGAATGGTTGTACCCAACGAAGGACAAACATTAACCTGCGCTTATTTTGACTCATCATTTTATAATGATTCCACTTTTCCCCCCGAACGTTTCACCGCCATCAATGTGCCTCCCAGCGGCTACCAGATCTGGCGTGATACGACATTCACCCAGATCCAAATTGACACTGGCGACGCCGCCCCCACAGCCGATCCGGACAAGGATGGCTGGCTCAATCTGCTTGAATACGCGACTACAAGCCCGCCATTGGATGCAAACATTAGCCCACTCACTTTAACGCGAGTGGATAATACGGTAGAGCTTGAGTTTAGCAGAATTGCAGATGAGGAGCTGAACTACCGGATCGAGGCAACGCAGGACTTGAACAGTTCCCCTTGGCCAGCCGTAGTATTCGAATCCAGCGGAGTGGAGAACATCGAAGAACTTGTCACCCACTCCGAACCCCTCGGCCCCGGGGAGCGGTTTTTCAGACTCTCGGTTCAATCCATCGTGGAGTAATCATCCTAAAAACGGGAGTCTAAGTTAGTGATTTTTTGTAAACCGTTAATGGATCCCGCTCAGCGGGATTAATAAGGACATTCGCCAAATTGGCGAATAAAAAGCTATGCAAACCATTGACTTCGAAAATCCACAACTGATTCACTCTATGTATCTTCACTGTCATAAATTAACGTTCATTAACGTAAATTAACGGTTCAACTCATTTTTTTAGGATCATCCATTCTGGAGACAGACAGATGAGTAAAAGCATGGCCCGGCCATTAGCCATGAGCCATGAGCCATGAGCATTGAGCATTGGGCCGACTACTCACCAATGTCGACTTCCAAGCGGACAAAGCCCCGATCCCCGGTGAACATGTCCCAGTCGATCTTGACCACCACGCGATCAACGCCGGGGCCGTAGTAATCGTCGTCCACCTCGATAATGATTCCAGATCCATGGGTAGCTGTGTTCCAATTCGCCATATTCATGCCGTCGCCATAAATCACATTGATGCTCGTCCCCGGGTCTGCATGGGCATCATCGGACCGGCGATAAGTGAAGACATAATGATCCGGATCACTTTCGGCGTCACTGCTCGGCAAGAGTTCGGTGGCCTCGGCGTTGGTGTCAGCTGCACCTATCACCCAAGCAAGGGCATCGGAGACTCCATCACCATTGGTATCGTTTCCGAGGGCAGGAGCACCTCCCCCAGCCCATTCCTCAAAGGTGGCTGTCCAGATGGCGTAAAGGGTGGTATCAGCGCTAATTATGAAGGTCTGCCCGGAAGTGTAGGTCATGCCAGTGCCATCACTTGCGGTATTCCAGCCGCTGAAGTTGTAGCCGCTAAGTGTGATCGTGTTCGGTCCTAGGACGGTGACAGTCGAACCATCGATGTAGGGGCTTGAGTTATCGGTCGGAACAGAGCCGCCATCACTACCATTACCCACATAAGTGAGGCTATAAGAAGCAGGATCGGCATTCAACACATTGACGGTGTCACTACCATCGGCGTTGTTAGCGGCCGTGACGGTAATGGTCACCGTCTGGGAGCTGTCGAACACACCGTCCGGGACCCCGGTGATGGTAACGTCAACGCTCGCATTGCCATCGAGGATGGTGGCCGTGGCCGGAGCAGTAGCCTCACCGGTATCGCTGGAGGATAGGCTGACTTCCAGATCACCGCTGGTGCCGATCCGCGTAATGGTGGCGGTCGTGGTGCCAGCATCCTCGCTGATACCAGCGTCCGCAATGGAGACCGTAAGCGGAGGCAACTCGACAGTGATAATGACTTCGTCATAGGCTTGGCTAAAGCCGTCATCGGCGGTCAGACGAAGAACATAGGTTCCAGTCGCCGAGAAGGTGACATCGGTATTGATGTCGTTTGGATCTGCGAATGTAACTGTCCCGGTGCCAGTTCCCGTTTCCGTGTCCGACCAGGTTACGCTCGGAGTGTCATCTAAATCCGTGACCGTTCCTGCAAGGGTCGCAGTCGCCGCGGGAACAGACTTCTTCGGGCCGCTCGTGGCATTGGTGGTTGAATAAGGATGCGCTGCAGGGAGCTTTGCCTGCATTCCCCATTTCCAGGCGAGATAGCCTTCAATCTTCTGCTGGGTTTCCAAAGTTTCGGTGCCGTCGGTAAAGATGAGCTCGGATAAACCGCCCCAATAATTATTCCAGCCATTTGTTCCATTACCGAGAACTCTCCAGGTTTTGTCGTGTGTTGAGTTACTGATGACTTTCCATAGCGTCAGAGGCAGGGCTGCAGATGTACCGCCATCCACGTCCGTAGTATTTCCATCCACATAAGTCTCTCCCCCATTGTTATTAAAATTATCGAAGTTTTTATTATCTCCCGTATAATCCCATAGGGTTGTTTCGTTAGCTCGTCCGGTAAGCCTTACGGAACCATCTACAGATCCAAAAATCGGCGGATGGTTTTTGACTGCGGCTTGAAGCCCATCTGCGTAATAACAGACGAAATAGGCAGTCTTGACTGAAGGCGATGGGGAAGTAGCCAGCAAATGCTGCACCGCATCATCATCGGAGAATACTGATGGTAAGTTATTCGCGAGAGGATCATTAGAGATCAGCGTGGGACGCCTGCTTGCGGTGCTTTGTGATAAATGATTTCCATTTCCGCTTTTATCATCCCATCTGCCAACCACTGTAGTTGCCGGAGTTAATCCACTTGTATCTTCCACAAGAGAATGTTCTTCCCAAAGAGAACCACTATCCTGTGCATCATACCAAGCCGACGTAGTCGCATCTTCAGGAGTCCAATCAACATCCGAACCAGTCAGGTAGGCCGTCTGAGGGGCACCGGCGTCCACAATGGGAGTGTTATTCCAATTAGCGTAGAGCGTGACATCCCCGGCAATGGTGAACGTATTGTCGGCCACGTAATCGGTGCCGCTGCCATCGTTGACTGTATTCCAACCTAAAAAGGAATAATCAGTCCGGGTCAGGCTGCCGGAATTCCCAAGCACGGTAACCGTCGCGTCGTAGTCGTATGGATTGCTGTCATCAATGGGAGCGTCGCCGCCATCGCTGCCGTTACCTTCGTAGGTGACGGTGTAGGTATTGATCGTCCACTGAGCATAGAGGGTCGTATTTGAACTGATGCTGAAACTATCATCTGCGACATAGGGCGTGCCACTGCCATCGCTCGCCGTGTTCCAACCGCTAAAAGTGTATCCAGTTCTAGTTAGAGGTCCTGTATTACCGAACACGGTAACGCTTGAACCATTATCATAGGGGCTGGAAGAATCGACCGGGACACTCCCTCCGTCGCTGCCGTTGCCGACATAGCTAACCGTGTAGGTGCCTGCAGCAAAGTTGGCTTGGACCGTGGCATCCGCAGAAGTGAAGACAAAGGTGTTGGCAGAATTTTCGTTATCAACGGTCGCTGAACCTGTAGTGACTGACCAGTTCACAAAGCTATAGTTTGTGTCTGCTGTTGCAGAGATGGCATACGGGCTACCATCCGGATCTTTGAGACCACCACCCGAGGTGGAACTTCCTCCAGCACCAGTCACAACAGTGAGAGTGAAAGGAACATCGTCTGTCACATCCACAACATCTGTGCCATCGGCAAGTCCTGAGAAGGAGGCGGTGACGGTCACCGTCTGCGTGCCATCGACAGTCGAGTCGTCAATCGCATTGATGCTGAATGACGGACTCGAGGTCTGGCCGGCAGCAATCGTTGCGGTGGCAGGCACGGTCGCCTCGGAGGTATCGTTGCTGCTCAAGTTGACGATCAGCTCGCTTGTCGTGTCTGTATTGCGAGTGACCGTAGCCGTGGTCGCGCTGGTGCCATCGCTTTCACTAACGGTAGTAGCGACGATAGCTAGTGTTAAAGCTGCAACTTCGTCGTCAGTAATATCGAGGCTTGCCGTCTCGTCGGGGTTGCCAGCCGAGGCCGCCGTAATGGTGACGTTCTGTGTGCCATCCGCCACCGCATCATCCTGAGCCGTAATCGTGAAGTTCGCACTGGTTTGCCCGTCAAGAATGGTGACGGAAGCAGGAACAGTCGCCTCCGAGCTATCGTCAGAACTCAGATTCACGATCAAATCGCCGCTGGAAGCGAAGCGGGAAACGGTTGCATTGCTGGAGCCGCCGTTCTCGGAGATTGATGCTTCGGCGATTTCCAGAATAATGCCGGTAAAGCTAACGGTGATGACGACATCGTCCGTAGATTGCTCACGTCCATCGTCCGCTGTCAGACGCAGTGTATAGGTGCCAATCGCTCCAAACTGAGCGTCGGTGACCGCAACCGTTGCGTCATCGAAGGTCACCGAATCAGGACCTGATAGCACGCTCCAGGACGCGGCAAACGGGTCTCCATCCAGATCACTGACTGCCCCATTAAGAGTCGCATCCGCACCAGATATATCCTGGTCAACCTTCAAGAAACTACCATCACCCGGATCGACCAAGGTCTGCCATGCCGTGCCTCCCGCAGGATCATATCCTATACCAATTTCTCCATTAACCGGGCCGCTGCCCCCGCTGCCATTGGAAATCCTGATTTCAATGGTATGCCAACCCGGAGCTAAATTAAGATTCGCGGTTGAACTACGTGTATTCCAGGAATCATTGGACAACACCAAAACATCATCGATCCATATCCTGGCTATGTCGTCAATATGTTCAGTAAAACTAATTTGGCCGTCAGCATCATAGATATTTCCAGTATAGATCTCAGTCGTATTTCCGGCGATGGAATTTTCTGTTTCGCTGGAGACATCGATAAGTATCTGTGTCTCCGGATTTGGAGTTGTCGTGTCGATATTACCCGAAACCGTTCCGTAGTATAGTCCCGGCGTAGGTGTTACGTCTTGCCACTCGACGGTTTGATCCTCCCCGGCATCGACGTCGGGAGCGTTATTGTCGTCATCCTCGACATTCAAGGTGCCCGGATTTGGGTCTACAATCGTCGCGCTGACTGTATTGGTCAGCGTAATATTGATTGTTTCAATGAAGTCCTCGTGAGCACTGTCGTCGGTCAGCGGCACGCTGATTGTCTTCGAGTTACCATCACCGTCAGCCCAGCTAAGGGTTCCCGAAGTAGCCGTATAATCAGATCCAGCGACCGCAGTACCATCCGATGTGGCGTAGTCCACGCTTACCGCACCCACCGTGCCGCCGTTGCGGTCGATGGTGATGACAGCCGAACCGCTACCTTCAGAGACGTTGTAGGTCTCAGAACTGAAACCAACCTCACCTGCCGGATTCACGTAGCTGTCCAAGCCGGAGATGGCCACATCATCGATGTTCCAGCCTGAATATTGCCAGGAGCCATCCGTGGTACCCATGACCCAGCGCACGTAAACGGTTGATTCGCCATCGGCCACCGCAGAGATGTCATAGCTGACCTGCGTCCATGAGGTATCCGCGACTTCAGCCGTGTTCTCCCAAACCTGTGTCCAATTGGTTCCATCGTTGGAAACACGGAGATAGGCATGATCATAAGAGTTTGCCTCAACGTTAAGCCAGCGGTAGAAAGTAAGCTGAACATCGCTAAGAGCCGAGCAGTCGATAGCAGCGGTTGTCGCGTAGGTTTCACCGAGACTATTTTCGTAATCACCGCTCAAGTTGTAACCGATCACATTGCTACCAGTATTCCCGCTGGTTGGGTCAGGGTCCCCGTATTGACCGCCACTTCCAGCCGGGTTTCCATAGGCCCAAAGGCCCTGCAAAGTCCAACCTGGGTCGGTATCCATATTGGCACTGTAAACAACGACATTCGTTTGATTATTATCGATGAAAAAGTCGTCGTTACTGGTGTCCGACTCAGCACCAACACCCAAACTGGTGATGCGGATGCGGTAGTCACTCCCAGTGGGAACCGACCGCAAGACCGTCCATGCAAAGAGACCGTCATTGGCTGTGCTACTCGAAATCGTTGTGTAGTTGATTCCGTTCTTCAGGAGTTCGATCGTGACATTTCCGCCCTGCCCCGAGGCCCAGGTAATATTGTAGGATGCGTCCCCATTCAGGGCTTCCCCTCCGTTTGGCGTAATAACGCCCATCAGAGGTTCGTCGTCGACAATGGTCACTGTAGCAGAACTGTTGCCACTGACCTGAGTGCCCACAGCATTGGAGAGAGATACCGTAAAGGCCTCTTCATAGGTTTCGCTCACACCATCATTCGTGATCGGAATATTCAAGCTCTTGGTCCCACCTTCACCATCGGCCCAGTTCAACGTTCCTGTGGTGGTCGTGTAGTCAGAACCAGCGAGGGCAGTGTCATCAGAGGTGGCATAATCCACACTGACTGCTCCGGAAGTGCCGCCGATTCGATCGACTGAAATGGTTACGGTGCCGTCACCTTCGGTAGCAGTATAAGCTCCCGGGTTGAACGCCAGAGCCCCGGCAGTGCCCGCACCGCTGATGATGAGACCGTAATCCTGCGCATTGTTCGACAGGCTACCTAGATAGGTCACCTCAGCCCGCCAGGCGCCTGCCTGACCGGGTGTTTGAACTAGAACCTGCTCCACCACATCGACATTATTTACACCCGTAGTTGCATTCTGACTCATTGAAGCAACCGTCCAGGTGCCGACAAATGGCATGACAAAGGGGAAATATTCCGCGCCGTCCGGAGCGATCAACTTTAGGTTGAGGTCGTTGACCAAATCCGGTGTGCGCTCGTCATGGGCACTCTCACTGGAACCGGCGGGATCTGTCCATGAAAGCGTGGCGCGGATCGGCGAAGTGCCGTCCCAAGAGAAGGTATAGGTGTCGGTGGGCTGAGCAGTCGTGAGTTGGTCTTCGATCACGCTTTCCAGGTCAGGGAAGTCCGCTTGGCGCTGCAACAGATCGGCTGCCGTTTTGACATCCACCAGTCCCCATCCGTAGGTATAGTCTGGCCCGGTATTGCCGACATCACTCGCCGTGTGAATGAGCAGGCCTTTTAAGGTGCTGGCCCGCATCGCGGCAGTGCTACCGAAGAGCTCTCGATAGAACTCGATGAGCAAGGCAGTGCTCCCGGTTGCATTGGGTGTAGACATGCTGGTGCCGTTTAACGAACGGTAAGCGGTATCGTTGCCGTTATCTGTAGAGTAAAGACCGACACCGTTGGCCACCAAGTCCGGCTTGATACGCCCATCATCAACGGGACCCGTCGAGGAAAAGGAGGCGATCGTGGACTTGGAAGGGTCGCGCTGCCCACTGGTCACCGCGTCATTGGCGGCACCCATCGTGATTAGGTTCTTGGCCACACCATGGTCACCGATGGTGTCGAAGCCATTGCGGTAGTCACCGTCGTTCTGCGGATGGATGGAGGAATTATAAGTTACATCCACTCCACCTATTGTGCAGGTGTTGCCGTTGTTCGGACCATCAGTATTTTCGTTACCACCAGCCCAGAAAATCAAGTAATAGGGGGAGTTGTAGGCGAGATTGTCTAGGTTGACAGCCGTGCTACTGTATTGCCCGAAATCCGCATCGTAGGCATTTTGGTCTGTTCCGCTCCCTGTCCAAATCCAGCCTCCATCATTCCTCCAGCCATAACTGTAGCCGTAACTGTGATTGGAGAGGTAGACCTTAGTGTCAAACTGGCCAGTGCTGGTTGCCGCTGCCGCAGTCATTTCACTAATGTCAGAAGACCATTGGTACGATTCAATTGTTGTCTGGTTGGCCATCCCTTTTGCGTTCGCCACGGTACCATATGCACCGATAGTCCCTCCGACATGAGTGGCATGATAGTTTGATGCCGCTCCGTCACGTATGTTGACACGGGAAGTCGCCCCCTCATTGAATTCCTGGTGAGTGCTTAAGACGGAGCCACCGTCCCAGACCCCGACGAGGAGCCCAGCTCCATCTAGTGAAAACGGCGCAAGATTGAGTTGATTCGCCCCGGTCGAAATCGCAGCGTTTGCGTTGCGCTGTTCGTAATAAAGTAGCTCTCCCTCGTCATCGATACCAACCAACTCGCGAAGTCTTCCATCCTGAAGTGTTTGACGCAACGGCTTACCCTTTTGCTTCGCAACTTTCTGCGCCTTTTCCAAATTGCGCTCCTCAACTTGCTCGAGCCGCTCCACCGCCTGTGTCCGGCTGACCGGGTTCTTCCAGTTGATATTGCGGTCGTTGAGAACTTCGCGCATTCGCTCCTGAGCCGGGAGCATTCCAGTTGAGGCAAATAATCCGCCAAAAAGGGCGAGAAAACCAAACAGTTTAGCAGACTTCATCAAAAAAATGGAAATGGGGCTTTGTGTATTCTCATGCAAAAGAACACCTTATAAAACGATGATTGTTTCTTAATAAGGTGTTAAGATCAAGTAAGCTGGCCAAATACACTGGTTTTTACAAAAGATTTAAGGAATTTTGCCATCAAGCCATCTGCATCGCCGGTCTCGTGAGGCTTGAAACAGCTTCAGACATGCCGACTCAACTGCTTCACTCCAAGAATTAGGCAATTTGCGAGCTGCGAACCATTATTTCGCCGCTTTATCGATGAACTTAACGCGTCCCTCGTGCTTGGGAATAGCGATAAATGCAAACGGAGACGTGAGCGCCATGGTCACCAAATCATCGGAACCGGGCGATTTGATCTGAAGCGTCGCCGTGACAAGATCGTCTTGACGGCGAATATCAGTAAAACGGATTGTGTGGCCCCCTGTGGAACGCTTTCCCAAGGTGGCCGCCAGAACGGTTTCCTTCTCAAAGTCGACTACGGGCGGTGACATGGGGGCGGTTTTTCCGTCAATGCCCATCTCAACCGTGTTGTGCTTCTCCCACCATTTAAGCCACTCCTCTTCGGTTTGAATGACCTGACGCGTCGATTCTTGGATATTGGACTGACTTCCGGAGGCCACTTCCCGCCATGGCTTGCTTTCCGGCGCGCAATCCTCGGCTGCTAAATTCACAATAAAGAGTAAAAGCGCACAGGTGAGGGTTTTTGCGATAGATTTCATCGTCACTGGAGAGACTACGCTACTAGAAAGACACATTTTCGGATAAAACTCAAACTTCAGCCGCCTATATGCAAAAGAAGGCACGAAAAGGAGATGAGCGCGAGCGCGACCCACGGGTGCAATTAAATCGCCTCTGGCACCTTCTGAGAACTTACTCCGCCCAAGCCTTGAACTTAGCAAGGCCTTCTTCGATCTGATCAAGATCGATACCCGAATAGGCAAAGCGAATATAGAACTCTTTTTCGCCCGGGATGGGCGAGCCGAAGTGCTTGCGGGTGCAGAAAGAGACTCCGGTCTCTTGCAAGGCAGTCTTACGGAAGTCTTCGTAATCCGTCAGCCCCTTGGCCTGCATCAACTCGGTCACATTGGGAAACACGTAAAAGGTCGCATCCGGACGGTAGCATCTGACTCCTGAGATGGTATTGAGAATGTCGACGGTCAGATCCCGTCGCTTTTTAAGAATCGAAAGTAGTTCAAGGTGTCCGGACTGATCGCCGGTCAAGGCCTCGATTCCGCCGTATTGGATGAAGTGATTCGAGCAGGACTCGTCGTTGACGTTCAACTTGGCGATCGCATCGATGACCTTTTGCGGGCCAATGGATGCACCTAGCCGCCAACCTGTCATGGCATACTTCTTCGAGAAAGTGTAGAGGATGATAGTGCGCTCCTGCATGCCTTCGAAAGACGCGAGTGAAGTGGACTTCCCAGCGTAGCGCATGTCAAAATAAGCCTCATCAGAGAGCACGTAGAGATCATGCTTTACAGCCATTTCAGCAATGGCCTCCAGTTGCTCCGGGCTGGCCTCGGCTCCTGAGGGGTTTTGAAGGTCGTTCACGATGAGCAGCTTCGTTTTAGGCGTGATCAGGGCCTCAAGCGCATCTAAATCGAGCTCGAAATTCTCTTCGCCTTCCTGATAAGAATAAGGCACGGCCACGCCGCCGTTGAACTCGATTTGGGACTCGTAAATCGGGTAACCCGGATTTGGATAGAGCGCCTCGTCACCTGGATTCATCAAGGACAGAACAAATTTACCGATCGAAGGTTTTCCACCCGGCTGGACTGCCACATTGGCCATCGTGTAGCTTGTGGCGTGGCTCCTGTTGATGTCCTCTGCCAGTGCTTCGCGTAAGCCGGGAATGCCATAGTTCGGGCAATAGCCCGTTTTACCGTCTTTCATGGCACGGTAGGTTGCTTCAATGATATTGGCCGGAGTGATAATGTTCATATCCCCGAGATGAAAAGGATACACTATATTTCCAGCTGCGGCATGTGCTGCGGCCTCACCGGAGACGGCGAAGGCGGTTTCGGTGCCAAGTCGTGATAAACGATCTGCTAATTTCATAATACTTTTCCTGTTTACGTAAGCTCTCTCTTGGGCGGTTAATTCACCACATGGATCGGGTGGCCATCAATAAAGGCCGCCACGTTCTCAGCTGTCGTCTGCATCAATCGCTGGCGGGCCTCAAGCGTGGCCCAGGCAATATGCGGTGTTATAATAATATTCTTCGCCTTGAGTAATGGATTCTCTGCGCGGATCGGTTCAACAGAAACGACGTCCACCGCCGCGCCAGCCAGCACTCCGGTATTGAGTGCTTCAGTTAAATCGCTCTCGTTGATCAAGGGGCCCCGAGCCGTATTAATCAGAAAACTACTGGGCTTCATCGTCTTAAGGAGATCGGCGTCAACAAACCCGAGGTTCTCAGCGGTCTGCGGGCAGTGCAGCGACACAACATCCGCCCGCGCGAAGAGTTCATCGAGCTCGACCCATTCGAAGCCCTCTAGTGCAGGTGCTTCCTTCGGGCGGTGATTGTGGGCAATAATCTTCATGCCAAAGGCAGCTGCTAACTGAGCAGTGCGGTGGCCGATACGACCGTAACCAACGATGCCCATGGTCTTGCCCGCCAACTCAATCTGCGGGGTCTTCCAAAAACAAAAATCCGGGTTGGATGCCCATGCGCCTTCTTTGACTGCATTGTCGTGCAGGCCCACGTTGTGACACAGCTCAAGGAGCGTCGTCATGACGAACTGTGCAACTGAGTCGGTCCCATAGATCGGCACATTCGAGACAGATATGTTTCGTTCACGGGCGGCGGCCACATCGACCACATTAAAACCGGTTGCCAACACAGAGATAAACTTCAGGTCGGGAAGCTGCGAAAGAATCTCAGCGGAGATCGGCGTTTTATTCGTCAGAACGATATCTGCGCCCGCCGCTCGCTCAACGACCTGCTCAGCCGAAGTTCGCTCATGCACAGTGAAATCACCCTGCGATTCAACCCCGGACCATGAATTGTCACCGGGGTTTAACGTAAATCCATCTAATACTACTATCTTCATAATTTAAACAAGACTAATAGCAAATTGAGTGCCGCATGTATAGTCTTTTTGAAAAAAACAAAAATCCTCCCAAACGACACCGACACGAGGGGTCATTAAGCGAAAGCACTCAATGGCGCAGTTCCGATTGTCCCGACTTCAATATATTTGCATGGGGTCATACTTCGTCGCAGATAAGGGAAGTTTTTATCCTATCCAATTATGGACACGTATAGCTGTTCGATTTGGTTTTACTAAAAGACCTTTAAAAGCTCAGTAGTTAGTGTTAAATATAGAGACTTAATAACCTATGAAAAATTTCTTTGGGAAAAAATCCCGCAGCGCCCTGGCACTGGTTCTTATGATCAGTTTAGGTGTCCACTTAGTGGCTATTGTGATCTTTGGTGCGATTAAGTTTGTTTCGGCCTTACGAGAAGAAGAGAAAGCATTTGAATCCGTTTCCATCGAACAGTTGCCGGAGACGAAACCGGTGAGTCAGGTCAACATACAGCAAAGAACCAAATCGACACCACCGCCGCGCCCACAAGCTATCGCAGTAGAAAACCCTCTGGATTTGGATATCCCATCACTGGATATAGATGTTAATATCGAAACCAGTTCGGTCGTCGGACGTAACGCTGGCAGCTTTGGTGGTGGCATTAGTGAATTAAAAAACGCCGCAATCGGCCTCAAGCTGACCGATTTTGGCTATACCGGTCAGGTAGAAGGCACCTTGAAAGGTACCTTTTTCGACACCAAGCAGGACCCTAGAGGTAAAGCCCTGCTCACACCCGCGCAAACAAACAACAGAGATTTCCTGATGAGTCGGATGACGCAAATATCAAAGGATTTCACCTCGGGCAACTGGAGTATTCGGGCGCTGGAGCGAGATTATTTTAAAGCAGACATAGAGTTGTATGCCTCTTACTGGATCATCGCAAAAGGGCCTGCCGAAAAAGCCCCCAGAGATTTTGGAGTGCAGGATCAGGTCGAGCCGAAATCAATTATGGCCGTTTACGAGGGCGAGTTCACACCTGAAGAAAGTGGCGAATTTCGATTTTTGGGAAAGGCGGACGATATCCTCGTGGTTCGTGTTAACTCGGATATCGTCCTGGACGGAAGTTATTACAATAATGGCTCAAAATGGAAGGGTGCCACAGGCAAGGGACCGAGTCTTCTTGGTATCGGGGGCTTTCCACCAAACTACGGGAACTGGATGCGGTGGGAGGAGGGCCGACCGATGGAGCTGAAAGTCCTGGTAGGTGAGGCTCCGGGGGGTGTTTTTGGCTGCTGCCTGCTTTACCAGAAGAAAGGTGAGGAGCGCCTAAGAGTTTTCTCCACAAAACCACTAACCTCTAAGGAGAAACAAATCCTCAAAGCCATTAGCCCAGATGTCGCCGACTGGCTTTAACCGGAAGTAGGATAATCCGAATTCCTAAGGGCTCTCATAAGCGTCAAGGCAGGTATGCCAGGGCAAGGTAGCGCACTTAACCCGGGCTGGGAATCTTCGCACGCCCTGCAGGGCGAAAAGTTCATCATTCTCATCTGCTACTTTGCACTCTTCCACCAGAAGCGTCTGGACCCTGCCCTGCAGCGCAGCAGCTTCTTGAAGCGTTTTACCTTCCAACTCCTGCGCCATCATTGAAGCGCTGGCCTTACAGATCGCGCAGCTAGCCGACTCAAACTGAATAGCCTCGATACGCGATTCTCTGATTTTTAGATACACTTGCACCTTGTCACCACAGAGCGGGTTGTAACCCTCTGCCTGGTGTGTCGCATCTGCTAAGGCACCGTAATGCCTCGGCCGTTTATTATGGTCGAGAATGATGCTTTGATACAGTTCGTCGAGGTCGGGCATGGTGATTCCAAAATATGATTCTATTGAACGACGAAAGGCGCAAAAGACACGACAATAAAACCTGCCGCTTAGAAGACCTGAATCAGATCATCCAAATCATCCGTCGGTGTGAGACACTGAGTGCCAACACAGAGTTGATAATCAGCTGGAAGTTCATCTTCGCTGACTTGTTGTATAAAGCAGCGGCGCCATGGCTTCGTGGCGATGGCCGCTCGCAGTGCCGCAAGGTCGACAGACGGCCTAACCTTTACCACCGCAAGGCCAATCGCGTCATTCGTGACAGCCTCAAGCGCATGCGCGACCCCGGCAGCCACTTTGGCTGCGTAATCCGCGTAAGCCGGCAGGGTCTCATGAAACTCCCTGGAGTATCGACTCTCACCGGTCAGAGCGTAGAGCCCGCTGAGTGCGTGCATCAGAACAGAATTACCAGCAGGTGTGGCATTATCGAACCATTCCTTGCGGCGCGCGACCGGAGTCTCCACGCCCTCAGCGGTAAAGTAGCTGCCAACCATATGCGCGTCGCCAAACTTGATGAGTGCGGCATCCACACACTTCCGGGCACGCTCCTGCCAAAGTTTTGACTGGCCGGGTTGAATCCAACCAATCTTGCCCGCAATCGTGAGGAAAGCATCGGCCACTGTGGCATAGTCATGAAGAAAGCCATCCACTTGCGGACCCTTGCCTTCGTAAAAAACCGCGCTGATGTGTAGACTATCACCGGAGTCATCGATGACCTCATCCCAGAGAAATTCAGCGGCTTTGATCGCACGCCTCAACCACTCCGGTCGGTCAAAATAAAATCCGGCATCTGCCAGCGCCCGGATCATCATGGCATTCCAGAAGGTGCTGATCTTAGTGTCCTTACCTGGCGGCACGCGCTCGGCTTCGCGGTGGGCCAGTAATTGGTCTCGGGCCTCACCCAGTTTCTCGCGAACCGAAAAGTCATCTTCAACCAGCGCAGGATTAGTGGTGCCGTTTTCGAAATTCCCTTCGTTAGTGATGTTATATGCAGCGCGCACCTCGCGGGCCTGAACCGGGCCAAGCACGCTATCCACTTGTTCGGGCGTCCATACATAATATTTCCCCTCTTCGCCTTCACTGTCAGCGTCCAGCGCGGCATAGAAGCCACCCGCCTCTGCGCTCATTTCACGCTCCAGCCAGCCGATAGTCTCCTCGACCACCGCAGCATAGAGCGGCGACTGATTATCGAGCCAGCCACGGGTGTAGGCTTCGATCAGTGTGGCATTATCATAGAGCATTTTTTCGAAGTGCGGGATCAGCCAGTGCGCATCCACACTGTAGCGGGTGAAGCCACCCCCGAATTGGTCGTAGAGCCCCCCATGCGCCATGGCGCGTAGTGTGGTATGTGTCACCTCGTCGATTCGGTCGGCCAGCGCCCCGGCCGATTCGACCGCTGCTGATCGTCGAAGCGCGCGCAGAAAGTTCAACGACATGGATGGCGGAAACTTCGGCGCATCACCGAAGCCTCCATAACGATCATCGTGATTCCCGCAAATCCCGTGAGCAGCGGCTACTAGGATTTGCGAATCCCAATCAGCAGACGCACCACCGGTGGCAGCGGCCTGCGTATTCGCCAGAATATTTTTCTGAATCGAATCGGCATTCTCAATCAGCTCATCTTTGGAGCGCTTATAATAATCCGCGATGCGCATCAACATCTGCGGCCATGGGATGATGCCTTGCCCCCGATCTTCGGGAGGGAAATAGGTGCCTCCAAAAAACGGCCTCCCATCCGGCAGGCAAAATACATTCAGGGGCCAGCCGCCCTGCTGCTGAATCATCTGCACAGCTTCCATATAAACTTGATCCACGTCCGGGCGCTCCTCCCGGTCTACCTTCACGCAGATGAAGTGCTTATTCATGAGCCCGGCGATATACTCATCTTCGAAGCATTCGTGCGCCATCACATGACACCAATGGCAGGCTGAATAGCCGATGGAGACCAACAGTGGCTTCCCACTGGCTTCGGCAGCCGCGAATGCCGCATCCCCCCAAGCATACCATTCGACTGGATTTGTAGCATGTTGCTGAAGATAAAGACTACTTTCCTGAGACAATTGATTCTGCATAAAGTCGTTTCTGTGATAATTCATTCGGACTGACACAGTCAGTATAAAAGCTGGTAAAATCGAAAGAGATTCCTATATATTACATACCATAGTGATGCGGGCAACATACAAGTCGGGGTTTACCTTAGTCGAGATCATGATCGTAGTCGTGATCATTGGCTTACTTGCCGCAATGGCCATCCCGGCTTTCCAGCGCGCCCGCGAAAGCAGCCAAAATACGCGCTTCGCTAATGATATTCGCGTTTTCGCTGCGGCCATGGAAACCTTCACCATGGAAAACGGCGTGTATCCGGAAGACTCGAACTCCGGAGTTATCCCAACAGGTATGGGGTCTTACATTCGGGCTGAGCAATGGAATGATGGGCCCTCAATTGGTGGCTCATGGGACGTTGAACTAGACTCTTTTGGTGTTCGCTCAGCGATTGGCGCGCACGAATTTATTGCCAGCATTGAGCAACTCACCGATTTTGACAGGCAATATGATGACGGCGATCTCTCGAATGGTAAATACCGTCGACTCGCTGCGAATCGCTACTACTACATCGTGGCGGAGTAGGCCTGAAATAGCCATTAGGCTAAGCGTGACGGCCCATAAACTTGGGCCAATGAGCTAAACGCTCGATTTTGCTTTGCAGGGGCGGGCACTGCCCTACTAAATGTGCGGACACTAAAAGAGCATGTCTTCTATCCGCATACTTCCTGACCGGGTCGCCAATCAAATCGCCGCTGGCGAGGTGATCGAGCGTCCTGCTGCCGTCGTCAAAGAGCTTGTAGAGAACAGTATCGATTCAGGCGCGACCCGCATCGAGATTGAATTCCGCAAAGGCGGAAAATCTTACATACGCGTTGAAGACAACGGCAAAGGGATGGCGCCGGACGAGGCCCTGATCGCACTGGAGCGCCACGCAACCAGCAAGATCCGGGAAGCTGAAGACTTGAACGAAATATCCAGCTTCGGTTTCCGCGGCGAGGCCCTGCCCTCTATCGCATCCGTCTCTCGCTTCACCATGCGGACCCGCACAGAAGCGAATCAGCACGGAACAGAAGTGTTCATCAACGGCGGAAAGCTACTCAACCGAAAAGACTGCGGGATGCCCATTGGCACGACAATCGAAGTGGCTCAACTCTTCAATCCTGTGCCCGCACGCCGTAAATTTTTAAAAACAGATGCCACGGAGACGGCTCACATTACCTATCTTTGCCGATTGTTTGCCATCGCAAACCCCGGAGTTGCTTTCCGCCTCCTGGAAGACAGGCGCACGGTCTTTCAATCGCCTGCCTGCGAAAGACTGGAAGACCGGATTGCAGAGATTTGGGGACGCTCACTTGCCAATGATTTGATCCCGGTCTCAGTCACTTCACCGGATGGGAAGTATAAACTCTCCGGTCTAACGGCAAAGCCAGGCGTGGGCCGATCCACCAGACGCGAGTTGGTCACCCTGGTCAATCGCCGCCCCGTCGACAGTCGCACGCTCGGCTTCGCCGTGCTGGATGCCTACCACGGCCGCATCCAAAAAGGCCGCTACCCGCCGGCCTTTCTATTCCTCGACATTCAACCACAGGAGGTGGACGTCAACGTCCACCCGGCAAAGCGCGAAGTGCGCTTTCGCAACGATGGCGACGTACGACGATTTGTGCTTGGAGCGATCAGCGAAACACTCTCGAACCTGCGCGACACTCCGACCGCAACTGAAGCGACTCCCACCAGGCAGAAGGAGAGTCCAACAACTGCGCCGGTTCCGGCAGCAGTTCCGCGTCCGGCTATTCGGCCAGCCACGACTAGCGAACATGATGCAGCCAAGGCCACTTCGAGCACCACCCGCCCAGTCGAGGCCACAGCGCAGACAAGCCCACCCCCGGCGCAAGGTGCAGAGTCGACAAATCAACCTGCAACCCGCTCCGAATGGCAGCTTATTAAACTTCTGAAAAATCGTTTTGGTCTATTCAATACGCCTAAAGGCCTGCTTCTTTTACATCTTCGTCACGCCGATCAACGCGTGCGTTTTGAAAAGATACAAAAGACGCTTAGCGAGGCAAACCCACCCAGCCAGGGATTGCTGATCCCCGAACCAATCGAACTTGAACCGATGGCGGCAGCTACCCTGAAGCAGCATCTAGATATCCTGAATCAGGGCGGATTTAGAGTTGAGGAGTTTGGACGAAACTTTTACCGCATTGAGGCGATCCCGGCATGGCTCGATCAGAGTTCAGCCGTCTCCTTCCTTCGCGATACAGTCGATGCGCTACGCCAGCGTAGCGGCAGCCGAAATAATGACGAATTGGTCTGGCAGACAGTCACTGAACTTGCCGCCTGCGGCAGTTATCAGAAAAATGATACGATCAACGAGCAGAGCGCTCAACGCCTGGCTGAGGACCTGTTAAGGTGCGACATCCCGCACACTTCGCCGAGCGGCAAACCAACATATAAAGAACTGGCATGGGCCGAATTTGAGAGGCACTTCGAACGCTAGTTCAATGACAGAAATGAGGCTCAGCTTAAGCGGCTGGCGAACGCTGGCGAAAGAAGACCCCGAGCAGGTGGTCGACCGCTTCTTTAGCGGCTGCGACCAATTGCCTCATCATAAATGCTTATTTAAGTGTGATAAAGCCGGTCGCCGAAGTCGCCTAAACCGGGCAGGATGTATTTCTGCTCGTTGAGTTGGCGGTCAATCTTACCCACGATGATTTCGACGTCCGGATGCGCGGCCCGCAGGCATTCAATCCCTTCCGGTGCAGCGATGATACAAACCATCGTGATCCGCTTTGCACCAATCTCTATGAGTTGGTCGATACACTGGACGGCAGAGCCCCCGGTGGCGAGCATCGGGTCGAGCACGAAGACATGAGAGCAGGGGCTCAGCTCAGGCATCTTTGAGTAGTAGCATCTGGCCTCAGCCGTAGCTTCGTCGCGTTCCAAGCCGATATAACCGACACTCGCATTCGGGATCGTCGCCATCGCATCTTCGAGCATACCAAGGCCTGCCCGAATGATCGGCACAAAAACCACAGGTCCGGCAATGCGGCTACCATTGGTTTCTTCTAAGGGTGTTTCGACGGTGAAGGTATCGACGGCTAAGAACTTGGCGGCCTCTGTGGCTAAAACTTGGGTGATCCCAGAGCACGCGCGTCGAAAGGCCGGCGCTTCGGTAGCCACATCCCGCAGGATAGTCAAATAATGCTGTACAAGCGGATGGTCGGATAGATCGTTTGCCATAGCAATTTAACAATAAGAAATGGCGGCTTCGAGCAAGTCCGCAAACTGCGGGCGCACTTTGTCGGCGGTCTCAGATACTTCTTCGTGAGTCAAAGGACTCTGGGAGATGCCTGCCGCTGCATTCGTAATACATGAGACTCCAAGCACCCGCAGACCAAGCTTCCTCGCAACAATGGCCTCAGGCACAGTGGACATACCGACTGCATCGGCACCAAGCGTGGCAAAGGCACGAATCTCGGCAGGGGTTTCGAAACTCGGACCTGTTGTCGCAAGATAGACCCCTTCCTTCAAATTCACCGAATGAGTTGCCGCCCAAATTTTTAAATCATCTCTCAGTTCAGCATCATACACCGCCGACATATCAGGAAAGAGCACACCAATTTCACTGCGATCACCGATCAAAGGATTTGTGCCCAAAAAATTAATATGGTCGCTCAGCAGCATAAAATCCCCCGGCACATAGTCACGATTAATGCCGCCAGCCGCATTCGTCACAATCAGAGTCTGCACCCCCACACCGTGCATCAAGCGAATCGGCATGGTCAACTGCGCCATTGTGTAGCCCTCGTAGAAATGGAAGCGCCCCTGCATACAAAGCACCCGTTTGCCGTGGAGCGTGCCATAGACAAATTGCCCCGCGTGGCCCGGGACCGTCGAAACAGGAAAACCTTCAATCTCGTGGTAAGGCAAACGCCCCAAGACCTCCATCCGATCGTCGGCGAAAAACCCTAAACCCGACCCAAGAATAAGACCTATCTCAGGCTGAAAACTTTTGATCACTTCAGGGATATTCATATTTTACGATAGACAATCGGATTTAATAAAGGGGAGTGCTAAACCATTAATCAACCGTTCAAAATGAATCAATAACCAATGACGGAACCGCCGGCTTGTCCGGAGAGTATGCCATAGCGGCCTGCAGACGCTCACCTGCCGCATCGATTTGACCATCATCATTATAATATAACGTGGCCACGACATCGCCGGGCTGAACCGTGTCGCCAATTTTCTTTTCCAAGGTGATGCCCACTGATAAATCGATTTTTGTCTCGGCGTTGACTCGGCCGGCACCCAGCAGACGCGCGGCCTCGCCGACTGCAAGCGCATCCAGCTTTTCTAGATAAGCGGCCCCCTCGCCTTCGTAGATCACAGCTAAACGCTTTGCGGCTTGCGGTAGTCGCTCCGTAGCTTCGATCACCGACGCATCACCTCCTTGAGCAGTGATTAAATCACGGAAGGCATTCAGTGCAGACTCATCCGCTATAGCGGACTCCATTTTCGCCTGAGCCTCTTCCGGGGTCTTGCAAATGCCGCCGAGCATCAACATCTCACCGGTCAGGGCGTAAGTCACTTCCATCAGGTCGGCGGGTCCATTGCCCTGCAAACACTGAATCGATTCGATCACTTCCAAGCTATTGCCAACCGCGCGGCCCAACGGTTGCTCCATTCGCGTAATGATCGCGGAAGTCGGCTTGCCCACCCCCCGACTGATACTGACCAGGGCTTCTGCGAGTTCGCGCGCCTCAGCCTCAGTCTTCATAAAAGCACCACTACCGCACTTAACGTCGAGCACCAGAGCGTCGATACCTTCGGCCAGTTTCTTGCTCAATATACTGGCGCAAATCAGCGGTATACTCTCGACCGTGGCTGTCACATCGCGTAAGGCATAAAGCTTGCGGTCAGCGGGGACCATATCCGCGGATTGCCCAATCATGGCGTGGTGGATGTCGAGTAACTGCTTGCGGTAAGCGGCGTCATCGAGATCGACCGAAAAACCGGGAATAGCATCGAGCTTGTCCAGCGTCCCTCCGGTATGGCCGAGGCCGCGGCCGCTCATCATCGGCACACAGAGTCCACAGGCTGCCGCCAGGGGCGCCAGAATCAAAGACACCTTGTCGCCCACTCCACCTGTCGAATGTTTATCCACCTTCGGGCGCTTGACCTCAGGCAGCTCCACCACTCGACCTGAGCGCATCATTGCCTGCGTCAGCCAAGTCGTTTCTTCAATGGACATGCCCTTGAGCACGATCGCCATCAATAAAGCTGCCGATTGATAGTCGGTAAACGCACCGGAAACCACCCCGGAAACAAACTGCTCAATCTCGTTTTTAGAGAGCAAGTAACCGTCACGCTTTTTGGCAATTATCTCCTGAGGTAACATAATCCACCTAACTTGACGGACTGAGGTGCGAGAGGCCATCGCAAATTAAAAGGATTTATGAAACACGCCACGGAGCTGAAAAATCGTGGTCGGACACATGCCTCATTTTTGCACGTATTCTTCTTGTTGTGGAATGAGATATAGCAATGCTCTGCCACCAATGAACTTACTTGAATCACGAAAAGGCCGCTTGTTTACCTTCGGCGCACTCTATTTCAGCGAGGGCCTCCCCGGCGGTTTCCTGACAATGGCGATCGCCACTGAAATTCAGCGGAGAGGCCTTGACGGGACCGGGATGTATGCGGCCTTCATTACCTTCTTAGCTCTCCCCTGGGCCTGGAAGTTCGTGATGGGGCCACTGGTAGACAATATCCATTTCAATCGCTTCGGCGCCCGCAAGCAATGGATCGTCGCCGCGCAGTGCATCATGATCACCGCCTTCATTCTGGCCATGTTCAATATGCCGGACAAAATTAACGTGGTTGAGAGCAGCAAGGAGGGGTTCATGGGAACCATTGACAGCCTTTGGCTCTCAGGCATCGCATTGTTCGGTGGCCTGCTCTTTCTGCACAATTCGTTCGCGGCGACTCAGGATGTCGCGATTGATGCACTGGCCTGTCAGACGCTAAAAGCAGATGAGCGGGGATTGGCCAACGGCATCATGAGCAGCTGCTCGTATGCCGGGTATTTGGTTGGAGGCTATGGCATTCTCCTATTAAAGGAGACCTTCATGAAAATGAAGTATGAAGGCCCCGAACATATTGAACCGGGGATCGCCGAACTGGCTGCATTTGGGCCCGCCAGTTTTAATCAAGCGAGCATTTTCGTCATTGCCGCCATGGCCTGCGTCATGATCTCGGTCGTTTTCTTCGTGCGTGAGAAAACAGCTGCGCAGCAAATTGCTGATGGCGAACTGGCGGCTCCTGAGCCCGGGGTCAGCCCGTTACGCACAATAAGTAGCCAGCTCTACGACTATTTTAAGACGCTTTGGACGCAAGTCATTCTGACCCGAAACGGATTCCTGGGAATCGTCCTGTCTCTGACTCCGATTGGTGGCTTGGCATTGTCCTTATATCTATCCTCGTTGGTTGGCCCTAGAATCGGCATGACAGACGGTGAAATCTTCCGCCTGGGCACGCTGAGTGTCCTCACCATCTTCATCCCATTTAATCTCTTAGGCGGCTGGCTGTCCGATCGATTCAGTCGCCGCATCATCCTGGCCTTTGCGGGCACCATGACCATCCTTCCCGGTCTCTGGATGGCTTCGCAATTTAAGGCAGCCGGTTGGGCGCATTTCCCTGATGCCGTCAATGGCTACTGGCCTCGCGAGGAAGCACTGATTACCTCTTGGTGGATAGCTGTCATGACTTTCCAAGTCTTTTACGGCATGACTCAGGGCGTGAAACTCGCACTCTATATGGACATCGTGCGGCCAAAAGTTGCGGCCACCCAGTTTACTGCGATGATGGCTTTCACTTCCTGGGCAAACCTCGGCACCCAAGGTTTGCAGGGGCATGCATGGGACGAAAAATATGGCTGGGACTGGCCGATATGGAATGTGCTCTATCTGGATTCCGCGCTTGGCGTGATTTTCCTAATTTGGCTTTTTATGATTAAGCTTCCGAAAAAAGAAAAAGCCGGTGAGGCGACGCAAGCCGCCGACACAACAGGCTAACTCTCCCAGCGCTTCGCTTCCTTAGGCGCTTAATAATTCTCTTCAGATAGTAGCGACTGGCTTTATGCTGGGATAGGTCCTATATCGGTATTTCTGTCGTGGGGTAAACCCACTCACTACGAAGACAACATGCTGATTAGGCTGCCTGACTACCACGGCGTAAGCTTCTCCAACCAATCCGGTTTTTGCTCAAACTTGGGCGGCTCACGGGGCTCAGACGCCGGGCCATCCGGCTTGGGGTGATTTAAGGTCAACGACTCGACTCGAATTTGCGATCTGTTATAGAAGCCGAGCCCAAGGCTTGCGGCGAAGGTCAGTTGACGAGGCAGGGGATCAATTTCGGGAAAGCCTTCAAGGCGCCTCATCGCATTGATGCGATCGTAAAGTAACCGATCCAGCGCGACGGGATCACTACTCATCCATAGGCGCGGCTCTGAACGAGTGTAGATTGAATTATGAAAAGGCCCGGCAATAAACTGGTAGCGTTCCAGCGAAACGAAGTTGAGCACGAGGCGCTCGGCGAGTTCGGGGATGGCTGCGATCTCGGCCACGGCAGCGGATGCAGTGGCTTGGTTCGCGAGAAAACGGCGGCTGTTGCTGACGTTCCATAAGGTGGCATTCGCCAAGGCACCATCCACTCCAAGCGCGGGATCGTCGACTCCCACTGCCAGATTGATCCAAAAATCCACGTCAAAGAGCAGCGGTTCCGGAAGAAAGCTTTTACGCGCCTCCTCGCCTGCCAAGAGTGATTGCTTTCGAGGTGCAGCATCAAATAACAACCTGGGTTCTTGCTGAAAAGCCGGCGGCAAGGGACTATCATAGAACCACTCGACATCGTAGTGCGCCTCGCTATCGAGCGCGAACACAGGCGCCCCCGCGAATCGCTTCACCGGGCTGCTCAGCGGGGGCATAATTCCGGCTTGGCGGAGGCTGTGCGCAGAATAGTCGACGATGTAAATGTCATCGAGTTTAAAGCCGCGGACGACAAAAGCGTCAATAATCGCGGCCAAAAGCTCTTTGGGTGTGCCCAATCCCGCGCCTGAGCGTGTATTCACCTTCAGGCCGACCCTGCCCCGGTCCCCGGGCACTAGACGCGTGGACACCGAGGCCTCGTAAGCGGAGAGCAAAGCCTCAACCTCAACCGCGTAATCAGTCTGACTTGCGAGATTAGCTTCCCATACCAGACCTAATGGCGCCTTCTTTACCGGAGTTTCGCCCCCTGCCGACAAGGCACCAACCAGTATGAACACAAGTGCCACAAGCCAGCGCACCAGCCTATCAACTTGACAGTCAAGGACTGACCGCGAAAGTGTGGTTCCGGCCTCGTTATGTATCTTCCGATGCACTATCTGCACAAAATTCCCAGTTATGTTTAACGCAACTCTCAAACGCATACTCTTCTTACTCACACTTGCGACAGTGCTCAGTCTCGCAGGTTGCAGCAATCCCGAAGAAAAAAAGGCTAAACAACTCACCGATGCTCGTGAACTCACCGATCAAGGTGCTTACAAAGAAGCACTCATGCTCCTTGAAGCGATCGCCCTGGAATACCCGAACGACCTGGATGTCCTGAAACTGCAGGGGAAAAATTACGCCCTGCAGGGAGATCACACCTCTGCGGCCTTTTTTCTCTCTGAGGCGCAGACTAAGTATCCTGAAAACGTTGAGCTTCTTTACGAAACGTATCAATCCCTCTTTGACGCTGATCAGCCAAGCGGGGCAATGCTTGAAAAGCTGGCCGCGCTGTCCGAGACGAGCATGACGAAGGAGCTTTGGTTGCGACTGGGCGAATACCGTGCCGCTCAAAATCAAAACGAATCGGCTCTGAACGCTTACCTCAATGGTGTCGACCCGGATAAGGTTAAACCAAGCGCTGAGACTGCGGCAGCCATAGGCCAGCTATTCGCGGATCTGGGTAACAATGCGCAGGCCGCCGAATGGTTCGCCATCGCTGCAGATAACGACTCCCCATCCGCACTCACTGCCCTCTTCGGTTTGCTGCAAATTCAACTGAGCGACAAACAATTACCAGCAGCAGAAGCGACCATCGCTCGCCTGGATAAACAATTCCCCGGCGCTGTGGAGGCGAGTCAATGGAAACAACAAAGCGAAGAACTTAAGCGCTGGCGTGAAGCTCAGGAGAAAATGAAAGCGAAGCTCGCTGCCGCTGAAGCCGCTCAAAAAGCAGCCGAGCAGGCTGCCAAAGAAGCTGCCGAACAAGCCATTGAAGCTGCGGAGGCTACCGGGGAGACCGCGAAGGAAGCGACAGAAACAGCGGAGGCGACAGAAGGCAAAGCGCAGGTCATCGCCGATCTCGAAATGGCCGAAGCACTGGCAAACAAACCTGCCGAGGAAATCTCTCTACCCACATTTGATCCAAATATTTTAATCCAACCCGCCGAGCCGGACTTGAGTATCGCCGTAAGTTTTGACGAACAAGCCACCGCAGCTGAAACCGATATCAGTGTGATCGCCCCTGGTAATGTGACGGCTATTGAAACGAGTGAACCAATAGAGGCTGCCGCTTTGGTCGAGACAGCAGGCAACAGCCAGATAGCAAATACTCCGCGAGAAGGGCCTAAGACCCTCGAAACGTGGCTAACTGAAGCCGAGGATGCTGAAATTGAGCGAAACTATAAAAGCGCCATTCGCAAATACTGGTCAGCCATCAGTATTGATAACAAACGGGCTGATATTTGGAACCTGCTATCGCGCGCCTACCTCGTCGATGGCCAACTACCAAATGCCGATACCGCTGCGCTGGAAGCAGTCCGGCTCTCCCCAAGGGAGGTCGCCTACACCCTGGACTTTTTGCGCATCGCCCAGCGCTCCCGGCCGTCCAAAGAATTCCTTGGTCAGCTTGAGACGGCCTACGACCGCTTCCCAGCCAGTCCCGAGATCACTCTCTCGCTGGCCCGTGGCCATGAACAGATCAGTAAGGATAATTTTGTGGCACGAAACCTCTACCTGCGCTTCATCGATATCGCGCCAAACCACCCGCTGGTCCCCGAGGCAAAATCTGCTGCTGCCCGCCTGCGCTAGTGGATCCACCAATAAGTTTTTTCATCATTCGATATCCGTAGCGATGGCATGATAATGCCGTCGATTCGTCACTTCAAGGGCCTGTCAGTAGACCTTGCTCTCGCAAGTTCTCTACAAGAATTGAAAAAACTTATTTGAAACACCACTAGCTAAAAGCAATAGTGATGGTGATCATATAAAACAGTCAGTGATCTAACGCCATCCATATTCACTCCTACACAGCGCGACTCTCACTTTCACTCTCACTTTCACTCCATGCCGCGCATCGCACAAAGATCAATCGAAACCATCAAACACCAAGTCAACTTGGTGGATGTTGTTTCACCCTACGTGCAACTCAAACGTGCCGGTCGTTCATGGAAAGGGCTCAGCCCATTCACCAACGAAAAAACCCCCTCGTTTTACGTCCATCCGGACAAGGGCTTTTTTAAATGTTTCAGCACAGGCGAAGGCGGCGACTGCTTCAGCTTTGTGATGAAGATGGAGAACCTTGAGTTCTATGAAGCCATCGAGTTTATTGCCAAAAAATACAATATCACATTGGAATACGAGGAAGGTGGCCCCTCACGCGAAGAGATGTCTCTGCGTAAACAGATTTTTGAACTGCACGAGCTGGCCTGCGAATGGTTTCACCGTCAACTGCTAGAGTCCGAAGAGGCGGCCCCTGTGCGCACATACTGGAAAGACCAGCGGGGCTTTACCGGCGAGAACGCCAAGGAATTTAAGATCGGCTACGCACCAGCATCGAGGAATGCCTTCGCGCTGCACTGCCAGGAGCGCAACATATCAATCCCTGCCATGCATCAGTCCGGACTGTTTTTCGCGCGGGATAACGAGCAAAATTACACTAATTTTAAATCACGTTTTCGAGGTCGACTGATGATTCCGATTCGCGATGTGCAGAGTCGTGTCGTCGCTTTCACCGCACGGCAGCTAGAGCAAACACCACAGGACGACCCCGCGCGCGAAGCCAAATACGTCAACTCACCGGAGACGCCCATCTTTCATAAAGGCCGCATCCTTTTCGGCCTCGATCATGCACGGACTCACCTCAAGGAAGGCGATAGCTTTCTACTCGTCGAGGGGCAGCTTGACGCGATCCGGTGCTGGACGGTCGGCCTTCACACCGCAGTCGCCCCTCAGGGCACCGCAATCACCGAAGACCAGCTTGCGCTGCTCAGCCGCTATGAGCCTGCATCGGTGGAATGTTTGCTCGACGGCGATTCAGCTGGCCGAAAAGCCGCCGTGCGGGCCCTCCCCCTAGCCTTCAAGGCAGGCCTCGAGTTTCGCTTTCTCTTACTCCCGGAAAAAGCCGACCCCGATGACCTGCTGCGTCAGCAAGGCGCAGCAGCCTTGGAAGCGCTTCGAGAAACCGCTAAATCCGGCATCGAGCTATGTATTGAAGACGCTTTACCGGAAGACCGAGTGGCCGGAACGCGGGACAAAAGCATCGCCCTGCGCAACGTTTTTGAATTACTCGCCCACGTCAGTTCAGAAGTTGCCCGCGAAGACTACATACAGACAGCAGCCCGTATCCTTAAAGTCGATGCACAGGCCGCACTGCGCGACTACAATGCCTCCTCGCGCCAAAGGCGCCCGAGCAGAGAGCGGCATGATTCTGAATCCGGCCCGGAACCTGCTAAAGACCCGCTATTGACACAGGCGGCATGGGAGCTACTTTGGCTCGTTTCAAACCACCCTGAACACACAAAGAAACTATCGGAACTAATTGATTACGAATGGATTAAATCACCAACACCAGCAGCTAACATGCTCTCTAGATTAGTTGCCGAGGTGAATGAAGGTCTGATTGAAGATTGCAGTGAAATTGAAAAACTTATTGATAGCCCGCAAGATCGGCAGCTCTTGGCCGACATTCATTCCCGCGACCTGGAAGTCGATGAGCCCGAAAAAGAGATAGAAATTTGCCTGAACCAATTACGAAGAAAACACCACGAAGCCCGCGTTAAGGAATTAGAACAAACCATACTCAACGCTAATCGCGAGCAACGCATTGGGCTAATGAAAGAGAGAAAGTTGCTCCTTTCAGAACTGTCCATCCCACTGGAACTATAATACTTCACACCTTACTTAACTACTCTGCCGAACTAAGAACAAACCATGCCAGCCGCTAAAAAGAAAACTGCGAAAAAGACTGCAAACAAGTCTCCTGCCAAAAAGAAAGCGCCCGCCAAAAAAGTAGCCAAGAAGGTTACTAAAAAGGCAGTCAAAAAGGCTGCCAACAAATCGGCTGCACAAAAGACGCCGCCTAAAAAAGCACCTGTTAAAAAGAAGGTAGCTAAAAAAGCGGCGACTAAGAAAGCCGCTAAAAAAACAGCGACTAAAAAGACCGTAAAAAAATCTGCCGGGACAGTTGCAAAAAAACTACCTGCGGAAAAAACGGCTAAAAAAGTGACAAAGAAAGCCAGCGTCGCAAAAGATTCGGCGAGCGACGCTGAGACGGATCTGAAGCTTGAAGCCGAGACCAAGAAAGTTGGCCGTAAGCGTAAGCTCTCAACCAAGGCGCAGGAAAAACTTAACGAGCGCATCCGCAATCTGATCCGTCTTTCCAAGGAGCAAAGCTTCCTGACCTACAAAGACATCAATCAGGCACTGCCTGATTCAGTTAGTAATCCGGAGGAGATTGAGAATGTAATCTCGATCCTGCAGAATCTTGAAGTCGACATTCTGGATGACTCTGAAGTCGAAGCCTTCAAGGCCCGGCAGGAAGAAACCGAAGAGAAGGAAGTCCGCACTTCACAAAACGACATCCTCGACGACCCGGTCCGCATGTATCTCAAGCAAATGGGCCAGGTCCCGCTGCTAACGAGAGAAGAAGAGGTCGCGATCTCCAAGCGAATTGAAAAGGCTGAGCTGCGCGCACAAGACGCCCTTTTCTCAACTGCACTGACACTCGAGTTCCAAAACGATCTCGTGCAGAGACTTCTCAACCGGGAAGAGCGCTTTGACCGCGTTGTTCTGGATAAAAAAATCGAGAGCCGTGAGATTTACTTCAACAGCCTTCCGAAGCTGCTGGAGGAAGCACACCGACTCGGCGAGCGTATCTACGCGGCATGGGACAGCTTTCAAAATGCTTCCAATGAGCCGAATGCGAAGCGGGCACGCACCCGTATGAAAAAATACGAAGACGAACTGCGCAAAGTTCTTCGTAAATACTGCCTGAAGCTCAAGTGCTTCGAAGAATTTCTCAATGGCCTTAATCCCGTTCATCGCGAGATTACCGACCTCTATGACGATTTGGAAGTGGCGAAGCAGGTCTCCAGTCGTCGCCTCAAAAAAGTCGACGTGCGAGCAGTCAATAAACGCATTAAAGAATTGAAGACCGAGTTAAAAATCGAGCCTTCCGAATTCCGCGATATCATTACGGAAGTGCGGACCGGCTTACGCCAAGCGCATAAGGCGAAGACTGAAATGGTTGAAGCCAACCTCCGCCTGGTTATCTCCATTGCGAAAAAATACACCAACCGGGGCCTCTCCTTTCTCGACCTTATTCAGGAAGGCAACATGGGGCTTATGAAAGCGGTTGAGAAATTCGAGTATCGCCGCGGCTATAAGTTCTCCACTTACGCAACATGGTGGATTCGTCAGGCCATCACCCGCTCGATTGCAGACCAGGCACGCACCATCCGCATTCCGGTTCACATGATCGAGACCCTGAACAAGGTCATGCAGGTGCAAAAACAACTTCTGCAAGAACTCGGTCACGAGCCGACTGCCGAGGAAGTCGCCGATGAGATGCGCCTACCTTTGGAACGTGTTCAAGCCATCATGAAGATGGCTCAGCAGCCGATCTCTCTTCAAAGCCCGGTTGGCGATTCCGATGACACAAATTTCGGTGACTTCATCGAGGACAAGGGCGCCGAAAATCCCTACGACATGACGGCCTACAGCCTGCTACGCGAGAAGATCACCGACGTGCTTGACTCACTGACTGAGCGCGAACGCCGCGTGCTCTCCCTGCGTTTTGGACTCGCCGATGGCTACTCCCGCACTCTGGAAGAAGTCGGTCGCCAGTTTAAAGTGACTCGAGAACGTATCCGTCAAATTGAAGCCAAAGCACTTCGTAAGATGCGTCACCCTACACGAATCCGCCAGTTGCACGGTTTCTTCGAGGGTGATATTAACCTCGAAAAACCTGGCATGGACAGTATCAAAAGAGAACACGAACAATCAAAAAAGTAATCTAGTGAAAACACTCATACCAACATTCCTGGCACTGACTGCCACTTTGCTATTCACTGCCTGCGCGGGCTCGGATACCGGTTTTTTCGATGAAACCGATTCAGCTGAAGCAACAAGCGCTGGTGGCTCCACACCAGTAACTGCACAGGCTTCTATCGTTCACGCGAACCAGACAGAACGCATCGCCACCATTCGACGCGGTTATAGCTTTAAGGATGGTGCCTTCCTTATTGTCAAAGATAGTCAAGGACAGCAAACAGCTGTGCTGAAAGCGCTGCCGAAACGCATCTCCGGTCTGCGAACAGCCTATGTGCTGGAAGGCGAGCCTTTCATCAACAACACCGTCACTCTTGCTGGTGCTGCGGAAGCCAAAAGACTCGCAAAAATATATCGTGACCCGGAACAATAATAGGTCTATATTTACTTAATAATTAAATTAACCTTCAGATCATTATGTATCCAATCGCATTTATCCAAAATCTTTCCAGCTGGGAAATCATTCTCATCTTCCTCGTTGTCTTGCTCTTCTTCGGAGCGAAACGCCTCCCCGACCTTTTCCGTTCGTTTGGCAAGTCCCTGCGTGAATTCAAAAAGGCGACCAGCGATATAGAGTCAGATATCCGTACTGCGATGGAAGAAGATGAAGAAGAGCCTAAGAAGTCTACAAAAACTTCGGAAAAGACTGAACCCATCACCGAACCCATCACCGAACCTATCACCGAACCCAAGGCTGTAGAAACAAAGTCTGCAGATGAAATCAGTGAAACGGATGAAGCAGAAAAAGTGAAGGAGCCAGCGACCAAATCCTAAAATCTTAGTTTTTGATCGTATCAATTTCTTATCCACAACTTTACAAAGCGCGCTTCGAAAGAAGTGCGCTTTTTTGTTTTCACAATACACTTCAAGGGTGATAATCTATTGTCATACAAATACGTAGCGAGCGGGTTTATCCCGCGATTGCCGACGCATAAGGCCCCAAATCTCCCCCCCCCACTCTTTTCCCTATAATGGATTTACGACAAAAACTACTCAAGCTCCTCGGAGCCAAAGATTACATACCACTCCGTCGCATGGAGATCGTTTCGGCGCTCAAACTCGATAAAGACGAGACCAAACAACTACATTCCCTGTTGGATGAGATGCTGGAACGGGGCGAAATCGCCCGCATTAAAAAGGACCGCATCTGTATTCCGGAGCAAGCCGACCTAATCAGCGGCCGAATCCTCTTTCGGCAAAGTGGCTCGGCGACACTCATGCCAGACGCCCAACCCGGAATCGGCGTCTCCGAAGGCTACCCTGTCTCCGCCGAAGACACCGGCGTGGCCATGCACGGCGACCAAGTGCTGGCCCGGATCAATGAGCGGCCGCGCAAATCTTTTGGCAAAGGCGCTAAAGGCAAGCGCCCTCAATACGACCCCGACGCTAAACCCGGCGTGCGAGTCATCCGCATACTCAAGCGTGCCCGCGAGACGATTGTCGGTAATCTCGATCAAGGCCGCCATGCCACCTATGTGATTCCTGACGATCCCCGGATCATTCAGGACATTCTTGTGCCGGATCCGAAGAACTGCGGCATGCGCCCTATTCCTAAAAAGGGAGATAAGGTCGTGGTTAAACTTTTGGAGTGGCGGCAACGACACCTGAACCCTGAGGGTGAAATTGTCGAAGTGCTCGGCCAAACCCACGAGCCGGATGCTGAATTCAAGGGTATCCTTTACAAGTATAACCTGGATCCGAAGTTCCCCGCTGCAGTCGAAAAACAGACTGAGAGCATCCCCAACAAGGTCAGTCAATCAGACATCGGCAACCGCAAGGACTGCCGCGATATCTTCACCTTTACCATCGATCCGGACGATGCCAAGGACTTCGATGATGCCCTCTCGCTTGAAGAGCTGGGTGACGGGAAAGTCCGTATTGGCATTCATATCGCCGACGTAAGCGGCTACGTCAAACCCGGCAGCCCTCTCGATATCGAAGCTCAGGAGCGCGGCAACAGCACTTATCTCGTCGGCACCGTCATTCCCATGCTGCCACATGCCCTATCGAACGGGCTCTGCTCACTGGTCGAGGCCGACGACCGCTTGACAAAAAGTTGCTTTATCACTTTCACTAACAAAGCCGAGATCGTTGAGGTCGACTTTGCCAACACTGTTATACGCAGTAATAAGCGGCTCACCTACGCGCAGGCCTATGCCTTCTTGAAGGAAGAGGATTTCGGTGCCATCCGTGCCACGCCACTACCGCCAAAGCACCAGACCGGATCGACCGGCCGACCGCTGACCGAAGTGGGCGATAGCGAGATGAAGACCCTCCAGTCCCACATCCGCCAGCTCTGGCATATCGGCTCACAGCTCCGACAGAAGCGTTTCCGTAAAGGCTCTCTCGACCTCGAAATGACCGAGGTGAAGATTTACGTGGATGAGAATGGTTTCGCCGACCGCATCGTAAAGCAGAGCCACGATGAGAGCCATCAACTGGTCGAAGAGTTTATGCTCTCGGCCAACGAACAGGTGGCCAGGGCCATGAAGCGCGGAAATTTTCCTAGTCTCTACCGCGTCCACGATGAACCGGAGGAGGAGAAGCTCCAGGAACTCCGTGAGACAATGCAAGCCTTCGGCGTCGCCTGCGGGAACCTCAGCAAACCGAGGGAAATGACTGCGTTGCTCAAGAAGCTCAAAGACCACCCTCAGGGTTACACGCTGAAGGTGCATGTGCTACGCAGCCTCAAGCAAGCGCAGTATCGCGCCAGCGGCGACGGCCACTACGGCCTGGCAAAGCCGGACTACACCCACTTCACCTCTCCCATTCGACGCTACTCCGATCTGGTTGTGCACCGCGTGCTTGACTCCTATCTACACAAGATCGGTGCCCAATCCGCACTCGACAACCCGGAAGTGCGCTACAGTCAGAGCAAGCTCGAATCACTCGGCGACCACCTCTGCATCACCGAGCGTAACTCCGTCGACGCCGAGCGCGAATCCGTCAAGACCAAGCTTCTCGAATTCTACGAACGACAACTTGAGAAGGACGATAAGCAACACGTCCAAGCCGTCATCACTGACGTCAAGAACCACGGGCTCTTCATTGAGCTCACCGATTCACTCGCCTTCGGCATGGTGCATATTTCCACGCTGGATGATGATTTCTATAATTTGAACTCCGACGGCACTGCGCTGGTCGGTCGCCGTAAACACCGCTCATATAGCCTCGGTCAACATATCATGGTGCAGGTCGAGCGGGTTGACCGCTACAAGCGGCAAATCGACTTCAGAGCAGTGATTACTGATAATCCCAAGAAGAAGGCAGCGAATAAAAATAGCCGCGGCAAACGCCCCTTCGCCAATCGATCCAAAAACCGGCCGGACAAGCGGTCGAAAAACAAGTCGGAAAACAAGTCGGACAATAAGTCGGAAAACCGGCCGAATAACCGGCCGAATAACCGGCCAAAAAAACAGGACACCAGCGAATCCAAGCCCCAGGGAAAAGCCAAGAAAGGCAAAGTCCTCACCGAGCGTCCAAAGAAGCAACGCCGGAATAGCCGGAATAAGAAGAAGTCGACGTAGACGTAGTCAAGGCTTCCACTGTGGGTTAAAGGTTGAACGGCCGACGACTTGTTGTCTGTTCTTCTTGTTCTACGGGGCATTG
>Ga0307978_1000120_pt1 | contig 71247 bp, 62 predicted proteins | sample OrgLakmetage1056_FD_203151 | JGI IMG/M metagenome (GOLD analysis project Ga0307978, IMG submission 203151) | Saline water microbial communities from Organic Lake, Antarctica - #1056 | ecosystem: Environmental > Aquatic > Non-marine Saline and Alkaline > Saline | place: Antarctica: Organic Lake... | reverse complement strand
AAATAAATAACAAAAAATCAATTAAAAAAGCTCAAAGAATCAGTTTTATGAATCCATGAGCCTAGACTACTAGTGTTTCAAATTAAAGTAGAAAAGAGTTGTTTTTTACCTCAGTTCTTTGTTGTGTGTAGGTGTTTTTCAGTTCAGTTTTGTCATTCCGAATTGGTCAATCGCTTGTCTTCCATTTTCGTTTAGTGAGAAAGTCAAATCAGTCCAAGCTGTTCCTTCAATACCTTTTAAAACAATTCCATTTTCCGTTTTCGATATTGTGAACAAAAAATCTGCAAGATTGGCGTCCTTGTCCGAAGAATTTTTTTCCAATTCTGTCATTCCGTATTCATCAATGGCTTGTGGTTGGTAATTGTTTAAGCTAAAAGCCAAATCAACCCAAGCGCTACCCTTAACGCTCTGCATCTTAATTCCGTTATCAGTTTTCTCAACAATAACCTTAAAATCTTTTAATTCCGATGATTTTTGTTCTTTGTTCTTTAATGAAGAACATCCCATTAGAGAAATTGTAAAAATCAATAAAATCAGATTTGTTTTTCTAAAATTCAATTTTGTTTTCATATCTATGGTTTTAAATTAAAGTTCGATTTTTTTTTCACTTACACACAACGTGTTTGAGTATGATTAGTTGCGCGTCTCAATCGCTAATTTAGCAAATAAAAACGAACTTGGGCATCCGCGAGGATTTTCGGAAGAAGTACAGACCTAGCAATTAATTATACGCGATGTTGTGAAATGTAGTTTCGTGAATTTCAGACTTTAGATAAAATACTCATTTGAGTTGTGCGCTCGAGTAAGCAAATCCGCGAACTGCTCAAATTCCGCATCGTGCATAATTCCGCATCTGGCTAAATTCCGCATCTTGAGAAATTCCGCAAACTGTATAGGATCCGTTATTTATTCCGCAAACTTGCTTTAGAATGTCCATCTTTAATCGACTATTTTTTGAAATAAAAGCCGATTTTAAATTCCGCAAACTTGCTCAAGTTTCCGCAACACTTGGTTTTCTGGAATAGTTCAGGTCAGACAGTTTACAGATTCTGGATTTTTTTTTTTGGATCTGAGTGAATTCTGCTATATTTTACAACGTATTGTAATATGGTTAGTTGGCTTTTTTGCCAATTAATTATATTACGTGTTACCCTTAGTACGGGTTTGAAGAAATAAATTAACTTAAAAATAGAAATAAGATGAAAATTGAATTAACAGTAAAGAAAGAATTTGAAGTAAAAACATTATTAATTGATGCAGGTGTAAGATATTGGGAAGACTCTACAGTAAATGGAGTAGAAGACGAAGATGGTACTTTAATGCCTTGTAGAGTTGCTGACAGGTGGAAACCAATAGTTGATATAGAAACTGGAATTATAACCAATTGGGAGCAAGGAAAAACAGCCGAAATACATTACAAAGTTTGTGATGATGGTGAGTATTGGTTGCGTGATGAGAACGATAACGATATTGTAAAAGCAAAAGGATATTATGTACCATCTTTTTTAGGTGATATGGGTGACTATATTGTATTTAAAGTTGATAAAAATGGACTTATACAAAATTGGCGTTTTGATACAGAACCTTTTACTAACGAAGACGAAGATTAGTATTAAGGGTAACGTCTCTGTATATGGCTCGTAGCGTGCAAATTAAACAATTAGTTTCGGATGAAGCACGAGCCGAATTTTTAAATTTTTCTTATTTTCTTTTTTTACTAATAAGCCAAATTTAAAAATTTGGCGGACTCGCAAATATGCCTTAACTTTGAATTAAGCAACTAACTAGCTATGAGCTATATACGTTGTTACCCAACGTTTTTATTCGAATTAATATTTTTTAATTACGGTACTTTTTTAAGGATTTTGGAAATAATACAAATCCGTTAAATAATATTATTGCTAAAAAAAAGCCAAAAGTAAAAGTCAATGATTGGTCGAATATTTCATTCTTATTTAGGTCAAAATTAAATCCGAAATATAAATAGGAAGCAATAAGTCCAATTAATCCGATTATTGAAAATACTGTGGAAATTACATTGAAATTTTCGTGATTTTTATTTATTAAAAGAAAAAATGATAAAAGGATTTTGTAAAATCCAATCAAAATTATAGCAGCTGTAATAATTATGATAATAATTTTAAAAACTATTCCAATGCTGTTAAACCAGTCCAGCAGAAATGTGGCTAATTTAAATCCAAAAAAGGATGCAAATAACCAAAGGATAAATCCAAGAAAGTGAATATTTTTCATTTTAACCTCTTTTTTTACGTAATTCAATTTTTCCTATAATATCTAATCTTTCATTCTCGTTTAGAGCTTTATAACTCGCAATTGTCTTGAGAGATTTTATACTGAACAAACCTTTGGCTTTTACCAAATTAAATAGGTTAACGTTTTCAGGACATAAATAGAGTGCTTTATTCTCAATAGGAAAATCAATTATTGCAATTGACTTTTTTACTTTATGTTCGTTCCCACAAATACAGTTAAAATAAAGGTCTTTTTCATCAAAAACTTCTACTTGTCCATTTTGTGCGTGAAAACCTTTTGATGGAATGTGCACATTTAAAAATCGGTCTAATTCTCTATGCATTGATTATTTATTTGGTTTGAAGTTTTTTTGTTCGTTTAATATAAATTAAATTCTTTGAAAACAAGTATGTAAATCGCAACTAAAATTATTGTCCAAATTTCTCCGATAACCATTTTTTTGGACGTTTCGGTTAATTCAAATTGTGCTTTTTTAAGATGCCAAAATTGAAATCCAATACTTAAAATAAATGCCAACAAAGGCAAATTATAATCAAAAATTTTAAACCAAATAAGATTAATCCCAAGCCAAGTTAAGATTCCCGCAATTAGAACTCCAACATAAATATTGGTGAATTTGGAAATTATTCCACCAACCAATGTAATCGGTATTGCTTGTATCGCAAAATATTGAATTAGAAGCAAAATCAAATAGCCTAAAATAATTGTATAATCCATAAATTAAATAAAATCTCAAATTATAAACTGTCTAACTTATCATTGACCGAATATAGTTTTCCACTTAATTCAGAATTCGATTCCTTCAGGTCTTTTATATCTGTTTGCAACTTTTCTATTGTTGTCATTAAGTCAAGAATTGTTTGCTCTAATCTTTGTATATCTGTCATAATTTTCTGCTTTTGGTCAAATGTTGGGTAACGGTTTTGTATAAGAATAGTAGGGCGGAAAAAAAGCGACTACCATTCGGATTAACACAAGCCGAATTTTTAAATTTTTCTTAATATCTTTTTGTTCAATAAGCCAAATTTAAAAATTTGGCGACCTTGCAAAAGTGCCTTTGCCATTGGGTTAAGCACTCATTGCCCTATTATTTTTATACGTTGTTACCCACAGTTTTTTATCGATTATCAATTATCCGATAATTATTTTCCGCACGCTTTTTTATCATTAATTTACCAATTATATGGCTAAAATATCCGTCAAACTCAATTTGGTAATCGCCTAATGAGGATTTAATCGGTTTAGATTTTCCATTAATTCGACCCATTATTTTGTCGCCTTTTTTAAATTCAGTTCCATTTAGATGCAAGTCATAAAATTCAAGTTCTACATCCAATGTGTTTTTTCCGTCATATTCGCCATAATCCGACCAAAGTGTAAGTTCAACTTTTGGTTTATTAGTCAAGTTGATTTTAATTCCAGTTACACTCGTACCCACGTTTCCAATCGTTATCACTAACGAATCGTTTTTCCGATTATCAAAAGTACTGTAAGCGTAATATTCATAATCACGTTCTGTTATTACAAGTTCAGACGTATCAAATTTAATATTTGGATTAATTGTAACATTTTGAGCTGATAAATTCAGTCCAAAAAGCATTAAAATCGATATGTGCAATATTTTTTTCAAATTGTGGGTAACGGTTAGTATATGAAAAGTAGGCGATTTCGAAGCACGAAACTTTCGGTTGAGCACAAAGTTTGATACGAGCCAAACGGCTTGAGTTTACTACTGTTTCGCCTATTTTTTATATACATTGTTATGCCCTTTTTTTATTTTTCACGTTCTGTTTGTAGCGTTGGCAAAGACATACTCTTTTGCAATTTTTGGTTTGTGTGTCGGCTGGTGCGAATTGCAAATGTGTATGTCTTGAAGCGTTGGCTAAAATCCATATAGTTTCGTAATAATTTTGTTATTTTCCTTTTCAAGATTTATATCATAATCACCAGAAACTTTTACTTGTTCGATAATCTGCTTTATATTTTCTGTTACAGCATTTTCGTGCTCAATACTTGGTTGTAAATACGGAATACGTTTAATATAATTTGATGAATTGTTTGTTGAAGGATTTATGGTTCTAATTAACTTATTACAAGTTGGCGAATTAAAAAAAGCAAGTAAGTAATATATTATACTTTCTTTTTTTGGAAATATTCCAACTATTGATTGGTCGAAAAGTCTATTTTCAATAATAGCACCAGTTATGGAACTTGAACTAACCATTGGCACAGCAATACCTTTTCTGAAATAGAAAGAAGAATTTTGATAGCGAGCTTTCTTATCTTTTTTGTAAAAGCTAACCAAGTCGCTTGACCATTCCATAAACCAATTATCGGCTTTGTAATATCTTACATTGCCACCTTTTACAATGGGAACATATATTTTTTCGTTTTCAATTCCGTCTATAGGTCTTGAACTACAGTCATAAGTTATTATTTCTTTGTCAACTTCGTCATATCGTTTTGAATTACGGATTTCTTTGCTCAAAACTTTTAATCTATCCTTATCATTTCCAGAATAAAAACCTGTGGCACAATCGCAAATATCTCCAATGCTCGTTTTGGTTTCTTTTATGTAATCAGAAACTTTAGGATTTGTATTAGTTAGAAAAATGTAGCCATCATTATTGAGAACGCTTTTCTGTTGAATATTTAATTCTGTTAAGTGCGTTACATTTTTGTTACCTAATTCTTCAACAGATTTATAATCTTTAATGATTTTGAATGTGTTTTCTACGTTTGATTTGTAGTCGCTAGATTTCTCTAACGATATGATTGACAAGTTTGCATAACCAAAATTAACTCCAGGAAAGTATGAGGATGGAAATAATGCTATCTCTTTTATTTTAGTAGTTGATAATATGTGCTTTCTAATGTCCTTGTGCATATTTAAGTTCAAATACGTGTCAGGAATAATAAAAACTAATTTTCCGCCTTCGTTTAATGACTCGATACTTCGGTAAAGAAAAAGCGAGTAACTTTCTTTTGCATAAAATCCGTTAAATCTTTTCTTTAAAGTCGCTCTGTCGATTGTATTTCTCCAAGCTCCATAAGGTGGGTTTGCAATAACTGCATCGTATTTTCCACCCATTGAACATAAAAACTCTAAATCTAAATCTGTTAGTGTGTCTGTTTGTTTAACTGAAATATTTTCTAAATCTTGATATTTTGATTTTAAAGAATTACAAGCATTTTCGTTCAATTCAAATGCATCTATTTTAATATTTTGATATTTATCTAAAATAGGGTCAATAAAAACTCCATCTCCTGCACACGGTTCAAAAATAGTTTCTGTGCCGTTTAAATCTAATAAGTCAACCATATATGATACGATTGGTTCTGATTTGGTATAATATGCTTGAAATATTCTTTGTTCACTTATCATAATCTACCAAGTTAAATATTGGGTTAATTCATTATCTTCTAAATGCTTTACAAAGTCACTATTTAGGTCCTCAGTCCAATTTATATTTTCAACAATCCAAGAGCTAATATCAAATCCAGAATATTTATGAAGTTCGCCATAAGTTTCTGCTCCAGAGAAGGCACTCCAAGTTTTGGAATTTTTTAAGGTGTTAAAATAGTTATTGTTTTCAGTTGCTCGAACAAAAATTAAAGGTTCATAATCATCTTCTAGATTGTGATAAATACTTGCTACAAGAAGAAGTCTATTTACATTACCTTTTTCGTTAGAACCGAAACCGCTTTTGAAATCTACCACGTATTTTTTACCTTCAAATATGAAGTGTAAGTCTAATTCAAGTTGAATTTCGCCTGACATAACCAAACTCCAAACTTTATCATAGTATTTGTTAAGTTGTTTCTTTTGCTCTTCTGAAATCTTAAGGTTGTTTATATATTCTTGGACTTCATCAGCTAATTGTTTTTTAACATCAGAGAAAAGTGGTGGAACAAATAACTCTATATCATTAATTGGATATTCAAATGCTAACTTGCAGAATGGCTCCCATAATTCTCCAATCCTTCTTGAAAAAGCCATATATTCATAAGGCCATACGGAATGTCTAACTTCGAGCATAACTACATAATTACAGTAGGTTACCATTAAAACACATTCCAAGATTTCTTGATTAGACCAATTGTCTTTCTTTCCTTTTTGCTCTATTATCTCAATTATGGTACTCTTAGCTTTAACAAGTAAGGTGTTTAGCTTTTTCGCCTTCTTTTTAAATTCGGTGTTTCCATATTCTCCATTTACCTCTGCGAGAAATTCATTTGACCTGTCCCTAAAATACTTTAAGAGTTCGGTTTTATTTTTTGCTGTATCTTTAGTAATATTCATTTTTATTTTTGAGTTTTTAGATATTCGATTTTCTTTTCTGCAACTTTTATAGCAACTAAACCTAAGTCTTCATCTTGAACTTCATAGACCAACTTATCACTAAGCCAAGCTATTAGAACTTCATTTTTTTTGTCTTCATAAAATTCTGAAAGTGCTTTAACTTGTCCTTTTGTCGGCATTCGGTCGTTTCTCTCTATTTTACTCAAAAGAGTAGGGTCGAGTGATAATTCTGCTCCAACTTCTCTAAGAAGAAGTCCTTTCGATTCTCTTAATGCACGTAAAGTATCTCCAATATTTTTCATAAGTCCATTTTTGACTTGACAATTTTTGGCTAATTTAGATATTTTATTCGGAATTTCGGTAGATAGCGGTGGGAAAAAATAGCTCTTTTGGTTTTTTTTAGCGTTGGCTTGTGTTTCGGCAAAAAACCAAATGTGCTATTTGTGCGGTTGGCTTTTTTTAAATTGGGCATAACATCCGTATAAACCCTATTCAAATCTTCGCTATAGGGTATATATCTATTTAGGACGTTGTTTTCTTTTCACCTAAACTAACACTTTCATACATAGTATCCAATGGACTTTTTATTGTTTTGTTATTAATCGCTAAAACTCGAGTATAAATCTCTGTAGTTTTTGAGCTATTATGACCTAAAGCGGCCTGGATATGTCTTAAACTTGTCCCCCGTTCCATAAGGTGCGTGGCAAAACTATGACGTAAAGTGTGTGGAGTACTCCAAGGGTTTCCGTTGGTGTCTTTCACCGCTTTTCGATAAATACTTTGTATACTAGTACTGGAATACTGCCCGCCAGTTTGCCCCTCGAACAACCAATAAGCTGGCTTATAGATCTTGTAATACTCTCGAAGTAATTCTAACAGATGCTTGCTAAGTACGGTATGCCTGTCCTTCTTTCCTTTGGAGTCCTTAATAAAAATATAACCCTCTTCACTTCTTATGTCTACTACTCTTAGTCTAATCAATTCTCCAATACGTAATCCTGCACCGTAAATAGTATGGAGGATAGTTTTGTGCTTCAAATTACTAGGGCTGTTAATGATCCTTCTAACTTCGTTGATATGAAGGATATTTGGTAAATCTTGACTCTTTTTAGGTCTAGTGATGTTATAATATTCTCGTGGTAATCCTAAAGTATGCTCGTAGTAGCACTTAATAGCGTTAATAATAGTGTTTTGGGCAGATTCGCTTATCTTATATTTACTGATCAATTCAAAAACATAGCCTTCTATTTGTTCCTTAGTCACTGATTTAAGAGATTGGTTTTCGAAATATTTAAAAAAAGGTTTTAGCGAGCTTTTATAATTATCGACTGTGTTTTTACTAAATCCCTTTAAAACCATTTTTTGATGGGTTTTTTCAAGTTCTGCTTCACCCTGTCTGTTAAGGTCTATCTTGGGCATGCCCCTTGGCGCAGACTCTCCTACTTTATGCACTTTACCGCCAAAGAGACTTTCAATTTTTTTATGGTTCTCTACTGTATTAATCAGACTCCAAAGGTTTTGTTGAGGATGATAAAAGCTAGAGTCAAGTTTTTTAAAGCATTCCCGTTCAGCTTTCATAAGAAATGGAATATACACCTTAAACCGTTTGGCTTTTGGCAGTGCGGTATAGACTAGAATATTTTGATTTTTAGGGGCTTTCATTGTTTTTAGTCATATATAAATTATATCAGGAGCTCCTAAATTAGTTAGAAATAAACTTAAAAGCCAAGTCTTTTAATAACTTAAAGGTATTTAACCGTTAGGAACGGATAGCCTATATTTAAGGATTGGTATAGGTCTTGTGAAAAATAAATGTAAAATATGTAAGAAAACAATCATTGGGAGATCGGACAAGATCTTCTGCTCTACCTATTGTAAAAATTACTATCACAAGCATTTGCAATATGCAACCAAAAAGGCCGCAGTAGAAATTAATGGGTTTTTAAAACGCAATTATGCCATACTACTTGAACTCGTAGGAAAGAATAAAACACAGATAAAAGTGTATCGCAATCTACTTGCCAACAAAAACTTTCGCTTTAAATACCACACCCACCTTCAAACAAATTCTAAGGGTAAAACCTATCATTATATTTATGATCTAGCATGGATGCCATTTTCAGATGATGAAATCTTGATCATTAGAAAAAGGAATCCATAACTTTAGAAATGCATATTGGCTATAATCTACTTATAAAAAGGATGTCCTATAATTTAAACTCCTTTCCCTCTTTACGGAAGCCTTCATATACTTAAATAAATACCTTCTCTAATTTATAACCAGAAATAGCCATTATTTGATATGCCGGTATTCCAGCGTAATAAGCATTGGTAAAAAACTTCTTGTTGGTCTCATCAGTTATTAAATCACCTATATTAAAAGACTTTAATTTGGTAGTAGATCGTGATGGTTGGTTGGGCTAAACTCTCCTTAGGGCCTTAAATTTAAAACTCTATTCTTAGGATATTTTAAAGAGTACCCATAGCTCAAAGTGGTTTTTTCGTTGGGCTGTAGTTGTACTTTCCAGGTTATATACCCTGTTTTAGAATCATATTCTGCTTTGCTATAGTTTATATCTTCGACCTCTATAGATTCATTTCTGGAAATAGGCACACGTTCTTGAATAAGAATATCAACCATTGAATTTTTAGTGTTTTTGACTTCAATTTCATAAGCTTTTTCGATAATTCTAGTGTTACCAAAGAAAGTCTGAGAAGTCTTTTTTCTAGGAAGTGTGCGTTCTAATACAATCTTTTCATCGGAACCTAAGGAGATGCTTAGGTTATCCTCTAAAAATCCAAGGTTTAAACTAGTAGTGCCAAGATAGCTATTCGCAAAATATAAGTTGGCAGTCCCCTCTATCAAGTTAAGGTCTTGCCAACCTTTTAATTGAGCGATTAAAAATACAGAGGATGACAATTCTGGGGCGGAGTAGTATTCGTAAGTAGTTTCAAGCTCGTGTTCATTGAGTTGAAACTGCTTATCATCGAAACTTGAAACTAAACTGATGGGTTGAGGAAGTTGAAACTCAACAGAAGTTTGTTGTTGTATAGCTTGAGCAACCTCTTGGACAGCACCAGTTAACTCTTTCCTTTTTGAGTTTTCATAACCAGTCACAACCATTTCGTCTAAACTTTCAGAATCCATCGCACTGCTCATAACTTTTCTGTAGTTGGGCTTATAATTTAAATAATAAGGCTCTAATTCTGGTTTGACAGTGTTGCTGTTTGGTTTTGCAGTGGATAGCTTTAAGTTGATGTTTTCCCAATCCTCCCCGCTGTTCTGGTAAACCTTTGCTTTATAGGTAAGAGTGATGTTTTCATCACTATCTTCAGCTTTGAGGTCATAGGAGGCATACCAACCTGCATCAAAAATAAAGTAACTCAAAGAGAGAGTTCTGTTTCCACTATTCTCAGCTTCTAGTTCAACCCTTATCTTGCCTCTGTTAACTCGGTTTTTACTTTCTAGTTTATTGATTTCATTAGTGAGTTTTAAAATGTCTTCGTTATGCGCTTTAAGAAGGAGTTGTTGGTCATAAATAGAATTGGAAATAGATTCAATCTGTGAGGAGTAGTACTCTTTATAGGCCTTTATTCTTTCCACGTTCAATTCATTTTTGCCACCATCAAGGCTTTGATTATTTTCTAGAAGCGCTATGGACTTTTCTAAGGATTTTATCTTATTGCCTGTGTAAACTTTCTTTTTTTTGAAGTCTTTAAGTTGACTCCTCAATTTATCTAAAGCTATGGAGGACTCCTTTTTGTTTAAAAAGTCAGTTTCGAAGGCGATAAAATTTAAATTGATATTTTCAAGACCATTTACGATGATACTGGATTCATCGATATTTGGTGATAAATTGTCGAAGACTAGCGTATGAAGACCTTGACTTAAGCTGACCTTTTTTTCTGAAGTCACTTGGGCGCCAGAATTATAGACAATCGCAGAAACGACCTTAGAATTTACAGTTTGGGTTTGTGAGTAAAGTTGAAAATTTAGAACGAAAACTAGGAGAATTAAAATAGACCTCATATAAATTGGTTTTATACAGGTAAAATACCTAAAATTGTTTTCAACTCAGCATAACTTTTATAAATTTCAAATAAAATTGACAACTATAAATTTAAATTGTGACTTAGGCGAAGGAGGAAAGTACGATGCGCTATTAATGCCATTTTTATCTTCTTGTAATATTGCTTGTGGTGGACATTATGGAACTGTAGAGACTGTAAGAAAAGCCGTTGAGCTTGCAAAACAGAATCATGTGCAAGTGGGGGCACATCCTTCTTATCCAGATCTAGAAAATTTTGGTCGTCAATCTATAAAACTTCCCTTCCAAGACCTTAAGAAAAATCTTCATCATCAAATCGATTTGGTAGAAGAAGCCTGTCAATTATATGAGGTCAACTTACATCACATAAAACCTCACGGGGCTTTGTATAATGATATGAGGAAAAGTCCAGAACTGGCCAATTTAGTGTTAGAAGTTATTCAGGAAAGAAATAAGGATTTGGTCTTGTTCAGCCCACCTAGAGTAAATTTTCAAAATGATAGTCCACATTCGATCCCTATTTGGATTGAAGGCTTTGCAGATCGAACCTATCAAAATGATTTAAATTTGGTTCCAAGAACCCAAAAAAATGCTGTTTTACACGATCCAGATCTCATTTCTAAGACTGTCTTCAATATGATAAAACATCAAAAAGTGAAATCAATTTCAGGTGAAGAAATCAATCAGAAATTCGATACTATTTGCGTACATAGCGATACTCCAAATGCCTATGAAATTTTAAAGACATTGACCTCCCAATTATCTATAAATGGAATTAAAATAGATAGAATATGACGAATAAATCTGCGCGTATTTTTCAGCTTAATGAGTGCTCTATTTTGATAGAATTTGACCGAGAAATCACTAAGAATCTTCTGTATTTCCTTTTGAATTTAAAAGAAAATATCTTTTTAAATAAAAGGGAACACATACTTCAAGTTACAAACACGTATAATTCAGTGTTGGTTATTTATAAATCCACCATAAATAATTTCAATAGTGAAAAAAACAATTATTTTGAACTTATTTCCAACCTGTCTACGACGGATATACCCAAGTCTTCAACCAGAAAAATATCTGTGTGTTACGAGTTGGATTTTGGTTTAGATTTAGAAGAAGTTTCTGAAAAAACGGGCCTATCCATTTCAGAAATTATCAAGCGGCATACACATCCTGTTTACACGGTATATTTTATTGGGTTTTTACCTGGCTTTCCTTATCTGGGAGGTATGGATTCTTCCTTGTTTTGCAGGCGAAAATCCACTCCTAGGTCTAAGATAAATTCAGGTTCAGTTGGGATTGCTGGATCTCAAACTGGAATTTACCCTTCAAGCTCCCCAGGGGGTTGGCAAATTATAGGAAGAACACCGCTGTCTTTATTTGATAGTCATAAAACAGACACCCCGTGTGTTTTAAGTCCAGGAGATTCTCTCCAATTTGAATCGATTTCTAAGGAAGAATTTGATAACCTTCAATCTCATCCTTCTGACATAAAACCATAACAATGAGCATTTATATTCACAAAGCAGGACTGTATTCTTCTCTACAAGATAAGGGAAGGTTGGCGGGGATGACTTATGGGGTTCCAATTTCTGGAGCGATGGATCAAAATCTTTATCATTTTACAAACACTGTACTGGAAAATCCTGCTGATTTATCCTCTATGGAATTTTATCAGCAAGGCTTAGAACTTGAGTTTACTTCGCCAACATTTATGTGTATAGGCGCTTTGGGAGGTGATTTTAAACTCAATGATATAGCGGTGGAACCTTTCAAAATCTTAAAGATCAAAAGAGGAGACCTCCTTAAGATTAAACAACTGACAAGGGGGAATTGGGGATATATTGCTGTGAAAGGTGGCTTTGAGTCTGAAAGGCCGTTTAACAGTCAAAGCTTTTATAAACCCATAACAAAAAGGCAGTTTGAAAATGATGATGTTTTAATTTATAAGGCTTTCGATGGAGAAAGTGGTGGGGAGGCACCTGTATTGGACATGAGTTATTACAAGACGAGTGAGCTAGAAGTATTTAAAGGTCCTGAATTTTACAAGCTAAACCATACCTTAGACTACCAATTAAAACACGCTGATTTTTCTCTGTCTAGATCTTTAAACCGGATGGCTTATCAAATCCAGGAGCGTTTGGCAAATGACTTGGAAGAAATCATCACAGGTCCTGTGCTACCAGGAACTGTTCAGTTCACGCCCGCTGGGAAAATGATAGTATTGATGAGAGATGCACAAGTGACAGGTGGTTACCCAAGAATCCTTCAGTTTTCTGAAAAGTCCATAAATCAATTGTCGCAGATGCGAGTCAAATCAAAATTCACTTTTAAGCTTACCGAAATAAATTCAAAAAAGATTTAAAAGAATCTAGGCGTTTATAAGGCGGGTATTTTAAAGGGATATCCAGCCAAGTTTTACGATGAACAATAGGTTTTTGACGTGTGAAAGTATCAAAAGAAGCCCTTCCATGGTAATTCCCAACTCCACTAGCCCCGACACCTCCAAATGGCAGTTTATCGTTTAAAAAATGAACAATGGTATCATTGATAACTCCTCCTCCAAAATCGAAGCTTTGGTTAACTTGATTGGTGAAAGAACTGTTTTCGCTAAACACATAGAGAGACAAAGGCTTATCGAATTTATTGATAGTTTCCTCTAGATCCTTAAAATCGGTAAAGCTATACAGTGGTAAAATAGGACCAAAGATTTCCTCTTTCATCAGTGGAGAGTCAAAATCTGGAGAATCCACCAACGTAGGAGAGATGAAATTTGTCTTTGAATTAGAAATCCCACCATAGATTACCTCTTGATCGCTCAGAAATCCATTTAACTTTTCAAAGTGAGACGCATGAATAAGTTTGGCATAGTCTGAAGATGCTTTAGAAGAATCTCCATAAAAGTCTTTGAGGGTTTTGATCAACTTTTGCTGAAATTCTTCTCGGATGTCTGAATGAATAAGCAGATAATCTGGAGCGATGCAAGTTTGACCAGCATTCAAAAACTTTCCCCAGCAAATTCGTTTGGCAGCAACCTCTAGATTTGCGGAAGCATCTATGATACAGGGATTTTTTCCCCCTAATTCCAAAGTATGTGGAGTCATATGCTTTGCGATCTGTTGCGAAACAAGTCTTCCTATGGGGACACTTCCTGTAAAAAAGACATAATCCCATTTTTGATTTAATAAAATTTGAGTTGCCTCTACTGCGCCTTGGACAACTTTAGCTTGGGAGTCTTCAAATACTTCATTGATTATTTTTTGTAAGATCTCTGCGGTATATGGGGCATGTTCTGAAGGTTTTAAAACGACTGTATTTCCGCAAGCAATGGCCCCAATAACGGGTGTAATAGCTAACTGAAAGGGGTAATTCCAGGGGGCTATTATCAGCATTTTTCCCCAAGGAACGCAATAGATCTTATCACTAGAGGGAAAGTTTAGCCAAGCAGGGGAAATTGATTTTGGTTTGGACCACTTTTTAATTTTTTTGATAAAGAGGTTTAATTCTTTGTAAGCCACATATAGCTCCGTAGTAAAGACTTCAAATTCTGGCTTTTGAAAATCTTTATAAAGCGCGTCTACAATATCCTGTTCATGTGATTTAATACTGGCTTTTAGTTTTTTTAGAGTCTCTATTCTCTGAGATATAGATTTCGATTTTTCAGATTTTAAAAATTTATCCTGATCGTTCATCAAACTTTTGACTTGATTTTCCTTCATAGTTGCATTTTTTTAAATTTAAGCTATAGTGTGAAATAAAATTCAACCTTAAAGAGTTATTTATGTTTTAAAGATGACGTTATTTACACACTTAAAAAAATGAATAAAATGAACTTGACTATCAAGCTAAACCTAATTTTTTTAGTTGTTTTTTTAATAAGTAGTAAAGCAATTGCTCAAAGAGATACGATTAATACCGATAAGTTGATTATTGTAAAGCAATACTCTCCTACGGTGAATGATGCCTTTAAAATAAAACAAAAGCCAAGCGATAAGGATTCTATAAAACAGGTGCATAAAGAGCTGTCTTATTCCTTTATCGACGTTCCAGTGGCTTCTACATTTACACCTGCCAAAGGAACAGCCTCGGGAGTAAGAATGTCTCCTCCAGACAAGCTCTTTGAAAACTATTCAAGATTTGGAGTAGGAAATTTCTCAACTATTCTAGCCGATTTTTACAGTAATTTCGATATTGATCGAGACCGTAATTTAGACATTGCTTTTAACCATTTATCCTCCCAAGGAGGCATTGATGGTGTTGTATTGGATGATGATTTTTCAAATACAAATGTAAGATTAGATCTCACGTCACAAGATCGATATGTCGATTGGAATGCAGGCCTTGATATAAACCGAAGAGAAGTTAATTATTACGGATTGAGACCATCGCAAGCAGATGCTCTAACTCAAGACCAACTTAATGCCATAGATCCCAAACAAACCTATACAAAACTAGAAGCTTTTGGAGGGATCCGTTTTACAGATCTTGTTTTAAAAGAAGCAGAGTTAACCGTCTATAATTTTACAGATAATTTTAGCAGTTCAGAACAATCGTTAACTATTCAACCTGTATTAGAAATTCCCTTGAGGACTCAGAATTTATCAATTAAAGGTGATTTTAAGTTTTTGAATGGCTCTTTTGAAGAGCGTTTGATAGGCGGTGGGAACTTGGATTATCAACAATTCCAAGCAGGAATTAATCCTTTTATGAAGTTTAATATTCAGGATGTAAATTTGAAGTTAGGCGCTAAAGCAGTCTATTTTAGTGATTTGGAAAATAGTGAAAATAAGGTTTTCTTTTATCCAGATATAAAAGCTGAGTTTAGTCTCAACCAAGAAAGTATACATGTGTTTTTAGGAGCGAACGGTGGTTTAGAGCAAAATACTTTCGAAAATTTATCTCAACAAAATCCATTTTTATCTCCTACTCAATTCATAAGACCTAGTAATAATCAATACAATGCTTATGCAGGGTTTACAACTAAATTATTGGAAAACCTGTCTTTATCTTCTCAGGTGAACTATTCTAGTACAAACAACTTTGCTTTTTTTATAGCAAATCCAGAAATTGATTATGCCAATGAACCATCTAAAAGAAGCTTTGATTATCAAAATTCCTTTGGTGTAGTTTACAATGATTTAAAAATCTTTGGAATTTCTGCTGACTTAGCATATCAAATTGATAGTGATTTTAATGTAGGTTTCTTTGGGAAGTATTCAGATTTCTCAACAGGAGATGGACAACCAGCTTGGAACCTTCCAGAAATTGAGTTAAGAGCCTATGCCAATTTTGATTTTACCAAAAATTGGAACTTCTCAGCAGCATTATTTTATATTGGAGAACGAACCGATGCCCAAGGAAATATTTTGATAGACTTCGACTCAATTTCAAGTAGTCGGATTAATAATACAGTGAATGGCTATTTGGACCTTAATGCCTCCTTGGAGTATAAAATCAATCCTAGACTTGCGGTATTTGTCAATGGAAATAACTTATTGAACAAGTCTTACAACCGTTGGCAGAATTTTGAAGTCCAAGGTATTCAGGTTCTAGGGGGACTAACTTACCAATTCAACTGGTAGCTCTTTGACTTAATTTTCTTAACAAAAAGTAAACATAAGAATACTTTATTTAATTAGATTTGCAAAATTGATTTTACAACAAATCCTGGCTAATGGCAAAGAAGTTTAAACGTTATGATCGCGATAGACCTTATCTAAATATTCTTGATTTTCTTTCTGAAGAAAAGACGTTTTTGATCATAATTGTAGTAGGTATTATTATTGCTGCAACGTCGACGACGAACGCCAATTTTGCGATGTGGATTGGTTTCTTTTTTGCAGCTTATGCCGCTGTGGCAAACGATAGTATCCAGTCTCTAGGAACCTTTATAGAAAGTAATAAAGCAAATAAATGGTGGATCCTTTGGCTCTTTATTGGTGGTATTTTTCTAGTAACAGTCACTTATAGTTTTATTGTTTTCGATGGAGATGTAACGTATCAAAGATTGACCAATCTTGATGGTACTTCTGACTATCCACACCCCGAAAACTTCACTTTTTTCCAAGTTATAGCTCCCTTAGTCTTGTTGATTTTGACAAGGCTAAAGATGCCAGTATCCACTACCTTCTTATTATTGAGTGTCTTCAGTGCTGATACTTCAGGCATAACATCGGTCATTTTTAAAAGTTGGTCTGGTTATATTTTGGCATTTATAATTTCATTTTTAGTGTGGTATTTATCTTATAATACCATTAGAAAGTATTTTAAGAGCAGGAAACATAGCCAATATTGGATGGTGGTTCAATGGATTGTGAGTGGAACTTTGTGGGCGACTTGGGTGATGCAGGATGGTGCTAATATTGCTGTATTCCTACCAAGATCACAAACTGTAGGTCAGTTTTCAATTTTTGCTTTAACCATATTCTTTGGTTTAGGTCTACTGTTCTACTTGCGAGGTGATAAAATTCAAGGAGTCGTAAGCGAAAAGACCAGAGTTTCTGATATACGTGCAGCCACCTTAATCGATTTGTCTTATGTTATCCTTCTTGTATACAAGCTCTTTATTTCTACTGTACCTATGAGTACAACTTGGGTTTTTTTAGGCATAATTGGCGGTAGAGAAATTGCTATCAGCCTTTCTCGCAAGAAAAAAGGAAGTAACCATAAAAAGAAAGCAGTCTTTATGATAGGTAAAGATTTTAGTTATGCCATGATAGGACTTTTTGTATCTATAATTCTTGCTGCCAGTGGAAATTCCGCTATACGTGATGAAATTTATTCTTCAATTCAAAACTTATTCTAATGAAAATATTTATTTTTATTCTTTCAATAGCATCTTTATTATTGTCTTCTTGTGAGTCTAAAGAAGAAGTGGACCTCTTAGTTATCAATGCTAAAGCATATACCATAGATGCAGATTTTACTACTGCTGAAGCTTTTGCTGTAATGGATGGGAGAATAGTAGAACTAGGATCAACTTCAGATTTAATTTTGAAATATACAGCTAAGGAAACTCTAGATGCTGAACAAAAAACGATTCTGCCAGGACTTATCGATGCCCATGCTCATTTATATAATTTAGGTTTAAAACTAAGCCGTGTCGATTTAGATGGGACTGTGAGCTATAAGGACGTGATATCGAGAGTTCAAGAGTTTAAAAATAAATTTCCTGAAACAGAATATATCATTGGTAGAGGATGGGATCAAAATGATTGGACCATAAAAGAATTTCCTACAAAAGATACTTTAGACTTGCTATTTCCTGATACTCCAGTAGCACTTACCAGAATAGATGGACATGCTATGATTGTAAATCAAAAGGCACTAGATAAAGCTAATATCGATGAATCCACAGCGGTTTTTGGAGGAGAAATAGTCCAAAATAATGGAAAGCTAACAGGAATTTTAATCGATAATCCAATGTCTAAAATTAGAGTCACATTTCCAGAACTGGATAAAGCAGCTCAAACTACTGCCTTAAAATCTGCTGAAGATATTGCTATTTCTTTAGGCCTTACCAGCCTTGTAGATGCCGGTTTAAATTCTGATGTGATTCACTTGATAGATGACCTGCAAAATGTGGGTGAATTAAAAATGAGGATTTATGCGATGATAAGAAACGATGAAGAAAATATAAGTGAATTTTTGGAGTCGGGTATTCTAAAAACAGACCGTTTAAATGTGAGGTCTGTAAAAGTATATGCAGATGGTGCTTTGGGCTCAAGAGGAGCCGTTTTAAAAGAACCGTATTCGGATAAGGAAGATCATTTTGGAAGTTTGATCATTGACCTAAATGATTTTAAAACTCTAGCGGTGAGATTATATAATTCTGAATTTCAGATGAATACTCATGCTATCGGTGATTCTGCTAATTACGTAGTGCTAAAAACCTATGATAGTTTGTTACAAAATGATGAAAACAGAAGGTGGAGAGTAGAACACGCTCAAGTGATGAGCGATAAGGATTTTAAATATTTTGATGGTCAGAATATTATTCCATCTGTTCAACCTACCCATGCTACAAGTGACATGTACTGGGCAGAAGATCGTCTTGGTGAACAAAGAACCAGATTTGCTTATGCTTATAAAACTCTTTTGAATAATGCTGGTAGAGTTGCTTTAGGAACAGATTTTCCCATCGAAAACGTAAACCCTTTTCTCACTTTTTATGCTGCTGTTTCTAGACAAGATTTAGAAAACTATCCTGAAGGAGGTTTTAATCCCGATGAAAGATTGTCTAGAGAAGAAACTTTGAAGGGGATGACCATCTGGGCCGCCTACGCCAATTTTGAAGATGACGAAAAGGGAAGTTTAGAGCCAGGAAAATTTGCGGATTTTATCCTTGTAGATCAAGATCCAATGGAAGTGGAATTAAATAAAATCCCAGCGACTAAAGTACTATCGACTTATATAGGAGGTGAAAATGTCTACAGCCTTAATTAAGTTTCAGTTTGGCGAGGAAGGCGTAATGATCATCCGAATAAATTAATTCACAGTTGAATCCTTCTTTTTCTGATAGGTCTTTCAGTAACTCAAAGTCCAGATATAACCATGGAAATAGTCGAGAGGTATGCTCCTTATAACTCGTGGAGTATTTTATTTCTCCATAATAGTTACTATCATCCATGATTTCATTCTCGTGGAGAAAAATCAAGTCTGAAGAGTCTAACAAGACTTGACCATCAGGTTCTAAAAGAGTTTTGATTTGACTGAAGAAAACAGGTAAGTTTTTAATTGTCTGAGCTATGCCTATGCCATTCATCAATAGGAGTATGGTATCAAAGGTCTTATCCCTTAAGGCAAAGAAATCGGTGTGCATGGCTTTAGGCAAACCTCTTTCTTTACAAATCCCGATGCATTTTTTAGAAATATCTATGGGCAAGACGTCTAGACCTCTTTTTTTCAATTCTAAACTATGACTTCCTGCACAACAGCCAACATCCAGAACTGTGCCTGTAGAGAGTTGGATTGCTATCTGCTCAATCTCTGGCATTTCTTTATAAATTCTAAATAAATATTCCACTGGAATTTTATCATCATAAAAGTCTTCAGAATGAACAATGATTGGAGTTTGATCTTGTCTTTTGTAGTGATTTTCTACAGCCAAGCCAAATATATCTTTAGATATAGGATTAGGATTCAAATTTGTGATTTTATATTTGTGTTAAAAAAGTGTTTTCTAAGACAATTGCCAGAAGGGGCAAAGATAAGCATTAAGCCCATAAAGACTTTTTCAAAAGACTAAAAAAGAAATGACAAAAACATCTTGATCTCCATGTTAAGATTACGTGAGGAAACTTAACATGGAGAAGTAGACTGCTCTATTTGTGTTAGCTGCTTTAAAATCACTTCTCCTTTATTCTTAAATAGAAATACCGAGGGCATTTAAACACTTTAGAATGAAAATTTTAGTGTTTACCGATACTTATTTAGAAGTTCATGAACATGATAATTATGTCTTATAAAAAATTCTTTGTTTTTTGGGAGTAGGTAACTAGTCTCCTATTTATGATAACAGCTCAATACATGTTCTGAGTTTCCTGATACTTACTGAGAAAATCTCAACATATTTCTAATCTGAATTTGAAAAATGTTGAAACCTGTCCAGCTGCTTTAAAGAGTGTTGATAAAATGACAAAGCAGATCAAAGTGTCACTAGATCCCCGCGTTTTTCAGCCACATAAGTTTCCATTACTTTGAAGAAATTCAAAATATCTTTGTTTCTATTAGTGCTGTTTATGGTGACAAGTCTCACAAAAGTTTCACCATCAAACTCGCCATAACCCACCATTAATTTCCCATCTTCATATAATGAATTGCATAAATCTTTTGGATCTATGTTTTTATAATTGAAGCATACAGAAATAGAGTCTTCATAAGAATACAATTTATAGTCAGAGTGGTTTTCAATATAAGTTCTAGCTGTTTCAGCCAAGTCAAATTGTTGATCTACCATTTGTTCTAAGCCTTTGGTTCCGACGGATTTCCATAAGGTCCAAAATTTTAGAGCGTCATTTCTTCGGCCACATTGTAAGGAGGTTTTTCCTAAATTATATTCATCTCCATCCGTTTGGTATAGGTAATCAGCATCACAAGCGAAGGAATGCTTTAAATTGTGTTTCTCTTTAGTAATTAAGATAGAACAACTCAAAGGAACGTTCAACATCTTATGAGCATTAAAACTAAAGGAGTCTGCGTGTTCAGCTCCATCGACTAGATGTTTATACTTTTCACTAAAAATTACCGAGCCACAATAAGCTCCATCAACATGCAGCCATAGGTTTTTATAATTTTTTGTGACATTATGAATAGCCTCAATATCGTCAAAAGCTCCCAGAACAGTTGTCCCTGCAGTAGCATTTACGAAAAAGGGATGAAATCCATGTTTTAGATCTACTTCAATTTGATTCTGAAGTGCCAATGGCTTCATTTTTCCAAATTTATCAGTTTCTATTTTTCTTATTTGCGAGATGCCTATGCCACCAAACATCGCGTTTTTGGTAATGGAATAGTGCGAAGTATCTGAGGTATATACAATCATTTTTTCAGAAACACCTTCAAGCTTTATATCTCTATTATAGGCATCTCTACCCATTAGCATAGCCATAAAATTACTCATAGACCCACCAGGAGGAAAGGTTCCATCAGCATTCTTTCCAAAATTTAACATTTTGCAAACTTTATCTATAATAGCTTTTTCAATACCAACTTGTGGACCCCCAACTTTGTAAGTATACATGCTGTTGTTGAGCATTACAGCTAAGAGTTCTCCTAAAGTGCCTTTATGACTTCGACCACCAAATAATTGGTTAAAAAATAATTTTGTAGATGTTCTAGGAGTACTTAAAACAACATCTTCGAGCAAAGATTCAAACTTCTCTTCGTCAAGTCCTTTTTCTTCTAAATCCAGATCCAAAGTCTCAAAAAGTTGATTGGCCTCAATCGGTTTTGCAACCCCCTCTTTTTGCTCGTAATCTATAAGTTTTTGTGAAATTTTTTGAAATACTTTAAGGTCTGCTTGCATAAGCCTTTTTTGAAATTTATATTTACTGTAATTGAATATTTTTCAATATGTATAAAAATACTTAAAAAATTTAGACTCCTTGGAAAGCATCACATCTTTAAAGAAACTTTTAGAAATATTACCAACTTGTAAGGGACAAGATTATTTTGAAATTGCAAAACACTTGTCAATCCCTGAAGAGGATTTAGCGCCTTATGAATTTTGGTGTCAAGAGACTTACACGAGGAACTGTGTTTCTAGAACCTCTAAGTATGAACTTCTTCTGTTATGTTGGGAAGAAGGGCAAGAAACACCCATCCATTGTCATAACGGAGAGGAGTGCTGGGTATACTTAGCTGAAGGTAAACTTAGGGAAAAACGATATGCTGAGATAGAAGGTGATTTAGAAAAAATAGCAGATGTGCAGATGACTCAGAGCCGTTTATCTTATATGAACGATGCCTTAGGGTATCATTCACTGCACAACCTTGATAAAGGACGATCTATAAGTCTTCACCTTTATGTAGGGCCCATAGACGAATGTTCTATTTATAAAACAGAAAAAGACAAATTTGTATTTAAGGAATTAGACTATTACTCCAAAAATGGAGAAAAACTTATATAATATAAATAAAAAAATATAATGAATTGGATTATTGCTAAAGAGTATACAGATATTACCTATAAAAAATCTAATGGTGTCGCAAGGATAGCCTTTAACAGGCCAGACGTGAGAAATGCTTTTCGTCCTAAAACAGTTAATGAACTTTTTGATGCTTTTTTAGATGCAAGGGAAGACACTAGTATTGGAGTAGTCTTATTTACAGGTGAAGGTCCCTCTTCTAAAGATGGCAAATATTCATTTTGTAGCGGTGGAGATCAAAATGCAAGAGGTCACCAAGGTTATGTAGATGACGATGGTACGCCAAGGCTAAATATCCTTGAAGTACAAAGATTAATTCGCTTTATGCCTAAAGTGGTTATCGCTGTTGTACCAGGCTGGGCTGTTGGTGGGGGTCACTCCTTACATGTCGTTTGTGATTTGACGTTGGCTAGTGAAGAGCATGCCATATTTAAACAAACCGATGCAGATGTAACGAGCTTTGATGGTGGATATGGTTCTGCTTATCTTGCTAAAATGGTAGGTCAAAAGAAAGCTAGGGAAATATTTTTTCTAGGTAGAAATTACAGTGCTCAAGACGCTTTTGAAATGGGAATGGTAAATGCGGTGATTCCTCATGAAGAATTAGAGTCTACAGCTTATGATTGGGCTCAAGAAATACTTCAAAAATCTCCAACCTCTATCAAAATGCTAAAATTTGCTTTTAATGCTACAGATGACGGCATGGTTGGGCAACAAGTTTTTGCAGGAGAAGCTACTAGATTAGCATACATGACAGAAGAAGCAAAAGAAGGAAGAGATGCCTTTCTAGAAAAAAGAAAACCCAACTTTAAAAATATCAAATGGTTTTCATAGATATTACACTATGAATTGTCAACCAATAATTTATACATTTACATAAATCCTAACCGAACAAGAACTTCAAGAATTGTTAATAAGTAAACTGTAGTGAAAGCCAAAATCAAAAAAAGAATTTTGCCATAATTGAATTTGCTAAAAAAAAAATACAGCAAAGTGGGTTTTTGGCTTCAATTGTTATTTTGGCGTTTCTTTTTATTATTATCTTCCATTCAAATTTATTAATTTTAAATATTTGCACTTAGCTTGAAGAAAATGAACATATTTTAAAATTTCATCCTTAAAAATTATAAAAATAGAATTGAAGACTTAGAATCTAAAGTATCTTTGTTTACCATACTATTAAATGTTATCAGATGATTACAATGTAGTTTATAATGCAAACTTTAAAGATTTTAATTTGTTCACTTTAAGGGTGTATAAAACTGAAATCGAAGCCGAAAAACTTAGACAAATAGTAAAAAAACTCGACTCTCATGATGCCTTTTGTAGGTTACTATAAAAATGGAGAGGGAGTAAAATCGAATTATTCAGTATATGAATTTTGAAAATTTAGAAGTACATCTTGATGAGCTACCAGATTTTAAATCTGTTGAGCTTAATTCAATCCAAAAACGATACAAAAAATTAATCTGGATAAATGAAGGATTTGTCTTTACATTACTTTTTGCAATACCAATTGTAGCTTTCTTTATTGAAACTGTCCCTGTATGGTTGTCTTTCGTAGTTTTAGGAATCTTAAGTTCTATTTTAGCAGTAAGGGCTACTGAGATTGAAAAAGGTTTTCCATTGAGATTATTTGGAATAAGACAATATGACATTATATACCAATCTGGTTTCTTTTATTTTACAGAAACTGTGATTCCTTATAATAGAATTCAGCACGTAGAAATTAAACAAGGTCCGCTTTCTCGATTTTTTAATTTATATTCTTTAAGGCTTTATACAGCTGGGGCTTCTTCGGGAGATTTAATTATAGACGGTTTGGATAAAGAGACCGCTCAAAAATTAAAGGCTAAAGTTCTTGCTAAAACCACTATTGTAGATGAGTAATATAGACTTTTCGATTCCTAGATTACAATCTTTTAATGGTATTTTTCTTATCTTTTTCACAGATCTTATAAATCGAGTTCGTCAAAATATCTATATTTTGGCAATTCCTTTTTTCAAGAAAAATTTATTACAAGACTATGGAACTTACATTATTATAGGGGTGATTTTATTTGTTGTCCTTCAATTTGTCTTCTCATATTTATCCTATAAAAAGTTTAAATTTTCTATTCAAGAAGATGCTTTCCACTTAGATCAAGGAGTTATAAAATTAAGTCATATTGAAATTCCTTTTGAAAGAATTCAAAATATCAATCTTCAGCAAAACTTTTTTCAACAAATTTTAAATGTAGTGGGTTTTGAAATCGAGACTGCAGGTGAAGGAACTGCCGAAATTAAGATTAAAGCTTTAAGCAAAGATTTTGCTCAATCTTTAAAAGATAAACTCATTAAAGAAAAAGAGCGGAGAGGCGATGATGAACTTCAAATTTTAGACGATGAAAGTGCTTTGGATTCTAAAGTAAGCGAACGCCTGAAAAGAAGCGAAGAGCCCTCATTGCTCTTTAAATTAAATTTCACTACTTTATTAAAAGTGGGGATTAGTTCCAATTTGTTTAAGGGAGTTGGTTTATTGCTTGCATTTCTAGCCTATGCCTATAATTTTGTCCGAGATTTCTTAACTCAAATCTATGACCTCAATCTTGAAGAGGATTTTACAAATAGAATACCAGAAACTCTTACATTCATTTTAATATTAATTATCAGTGTTATTTTTATCGGTTTTTTCATCACAGTGATGACTACTGTTTTAAAATATTTTGATCTAAGAGTTATAAAAAATCAAGAGAATTTTGAAGTGGAGTATGGTCTTTTTAAAAGAATTAATAAGGTTATTAAAAAAGTAAAAACTCAGATTTTTGAAGTGAGGACAAATCCTATAAAAAAGTTCTTTAAAATAAAGAATATATACGTGAGTCAAGCCTCTTCCAATCAAATTTCTGAAAAGCAGAAAATAGGAATTGTTGGAGTTTCTCAGCCAAATCTTGATACGCTTTTTAGATCTTTATTCAATGTAAACTTATCGGAGCAAGTGTATAGTGTCTGTAAATCACAAGCCAGACTTTTTTTTAGATATTTTTACCAAAGATTAGCAATTATAATATTGCTTTCGTTTTCTGCTTATGCTTTCTATTTTAATTGGGTAAGTGGGATTGGTATTTTTCTTTTATTGGTTTTATTCGTCTTTCTCTCCATTCTAAAAGTGAAAAAAAGCAGTATAGGAATAAATCCAACTTTTATTAATTTAAGAGATGGTTCTATTGAAACCAATCACAGTTTTGTCGAAATTTACAAATTACAATCGGTAAGATTAAAGAGAAATGTTTTTCAGCAGTATAATGGACATGCTGACCTAATATTGGAAACAGCTTCAGGTTCTCTTGTTATAGAGTATCTAAGGATAGAAGAAGCTAGGAAAATTTTGAACTATTTAATATTTAAAGTAGAATCTACAGATAAAGATTGGATTTAATTGAGGAAGGCTTCATTTTCAAGAGCGATATAATGTTTCACTTGATGGTTTGAATTATGAATTGGGTAAATCTTTATCTCACACATATAAACACTTCCATCTTTTCTATAATTTACCATTGACGTTTGGCAAAAAGAATCTGTACCTAACTGAGTTCTAATTTGGTCTAAAGCTGTTCTAGATGTTTTTTTACCTTGTAAAATCTTAGGACTTTTATCTTTAAGAAAAGCTAAGCTATACCCTGTCATATCTTTAAAACCATCATTCACCCAAATAATTTTTTGGTCTTTATCAGTGATTATAATAGCTTTATATTCATTATTAAAAAGGGTCTCCTCTATTTGAAACTCCCAGTTGAATTTAGTTTGAAATTCAATTAGCCTTTCAATATCTCTTTTCTTCTTAAGGGATTTTAAGAAATTAAAAACATGTTCAGAATAAATATCCCAAGATAATAATGGTCCTCTCTTCATTTTCAAATTTTTTTAATACTATTTTAATCAATTATACAAAACTAGCTTATTATAAAATACAGCGATCTTCGATAATCGTTATTTAAAACATAAAATACCTTGATCATACATGAGAGTCAAGGTATTTTGTGTTTGTAGTTAGTTTATCATTTCAATTTGGGATAATCACTGGGCTTAAATTCATTCATAATAGCATAGATTTTTTCAAAAACATCTTCAACAGAAGGTTTTGAAAAATAATCTCCATCGGTACCATAAGCTGGTCTATGTGCCTTAGCTGTTAGAGTTTGAGGTTTGCTGTCCAAAAATCTATATCCATCTTGTACGTCTATGATCTGCTGTAAGATATAAGCTGAAGCACCACCTGGAACATCCTCATCTACAACTAAAAGTCTATTGGTGCTCTCTAGACTTTTAACAATATCATGGTTAAGATCAAAAGGAACAAGCGATTGACAATCTATTATCTCTATATTAATATCTACATCTTCAAGTTCTTTTGCAGCCTGCTCAATGATTCTTAATGTAGAGCCATAGGAAACAACCGTTATATCTTTTCCCTTGCGAATAGTCTCTACTTCACCAACTGGAGTTTTAAATTCCCCGAAGTTATTAGGCCTTTTTTCTTTAAGTCTGTAACCATTTAAACATTCTACAATAAGGGCGGGTTCATCGCTATCCAACATCGTGTTATAAAATCCAGCAGCTTTAGTCATATTTCTAGGTACTAAAACATTTATACCACGTATAAGATTTAATATTCCACCCATAGGTGATCCAGAATGCCAGATACCTTCTAGCCTATGTCCACGTGTTCTTACAATAAGTGGTGATTTTTGTTTTCCCTTACTTCTATAAGCTGTAGTCGCTAAATCATCACTCATGATTTGTAATGCATATAGCAAATAGTCTAAATATTGAATTTCTGCTATAGGACGCAATCCTCTTAACGACATGCCAATACCTTGTCCTAAAATAGTAGCCTCTCGTATCCCTGTATCTGCTACTCTTAATTCGCCATATTTTTCTTGTAAACCTTCAAGTCCTTGATTCACATCTCCAATTTCTCCAGAATCTTCTCCAAAAATTAAAGTCTCAGGGCGTGTTTCAAAAATCTTATCAAAATTATCTCTTAAAATAATTCTGGCATCAACTTCTTTAGCATCGTCAGCATAAGTAGGCTCTACAGATTCAATTTGAGTAGCTCTCCCTTTGTATTCACTCCATAAATGACTGCTGTAATCAGGTTGTGTGCGCTCCACAAAATCATCCATCCATTGGATTAATTGTGTCTTGGCATCAGATTCATCTCTTCTCACATAGCGTAAAGATTTTCTTGCAGAAGCTAAAATTATAGATTTTAATGGCTCATCATCATTTTTTAATCTTTCAACTAAAGACATGATCGGGTCTTTATTTTCTGTAGAATTGGCAAGATTTGTGAGCAAGTTGATAACGGTCTTATTCTCAGATTTTGCTGTTTTCCCAAAGGCAGCCCAAGCGTCTTGCTTTCCTTTTCTAACGTCTTTTTTAATCGATTTCTCTAAGTCAATTAATTCTTCGTTTGTTGCGAACCCGTTAGAAATCATCCATTCCCTCATCTTAGAATTACAATCGTGATCTTTTTCCCATTGTAATCGATCTTCACTCTTATAGCGTTCATGAGATCCTGAAGTTGAATGACCTTGAGGTTGAGTAACCTCTACCACATGAATTAAAACAGGAACATGCTGCTCTCTAGCTATTTTTTCAGCCTTTTGATAGGCTTTGATTAAAGCTGAATAATCCCACCCTTTAACTACGAGTATCTCATACCCGTTGGTATCTTTCTCTTTTTGAAAACCTTTTAGGATCTCAGAAATATTTTCTTTGGTAGTTTGTTTTCTCGCATGCACGGAAATCCCATAATCATCATCCCATACGTTTATAACCATAGGAACCTGCATTACACCTGCAGCATTGAAAGTTTCCCAAAATAGGCCTTCACTTGTGCTTGCATTTCCAATAGTTCCCCAAGCAATTTCATTTCCGTCTATTGAAAACTGATCTGAATTTTGAATGCCCTTTACGTGTCTGTAAATTTTGGAGGCCTGTGCAAGCCCAAGTAACCTTGGCATTTGCCCAGCAGTAGGTGAGATATCAGCACTTGAATTTTTTTGCTTAGTAAGATTTTTCCAGCTGCCGTCTTCATTTAAACTGTGCGTCATAAAATGACCACCCATTTGACGACCACCAGACATAGGTTCGTCGTCAAGATTTGTGTTGGCATATAAACCTGCAAAAAATTGTTCTATAGATAATTGGCCAATAGCCATCATAAAGGTTTGATCTCTGTAATAACCTGAACGAAAATCACCGTTTTTGAAGCATTTTGCCCAAGCGATTTGAGGAATTTCTTTACCGTCCCCAAATATTCCAAACTTCGCTTTACCTGTCAATGCCTCACGTCTTCCAAGCAAACTGCACTCACGACTCATGACGGCCAATTTATAATCTTCTAAAACTTCTTTTTTGAAATCTTCAAAAGAAATATCTTCTTTTTGAATTTTATCTTGCATTATATTGTTTTTTTGACTCTTGCGAAGATACTAATTTTCGATGATAAAAGCTATCCCGTTCTAGATGCAATATTTCATTTTTCAGAATTTTTGTCTAAAATTCTGACATTTATTCAAAATATTATCAATTTAATGTCAAAAATTTAATAATATGTTAATAAACACTTCGTATTTTATAGAAAACTTGAAACACTAGTCATAGGATAAAATTTAGCTAACCACCTCCAGTTGACTATAGCCTTGTGTGTTTCTATCCAGCACGATTTGAGTTTGAATACGTTCTTTTAGGGCATTTACATGGCTTATAATACCGATGGTTTTGTTGCTTTCTGCCTGTAAGCGTTCTAGAGTGTCAAGTGTGAGATCCAAAGTTTCTGGATCTAAAGTGCCAAAGCCTTCATCTATAAATAAGCTATTGATTTCTACATTTTTTGAAGCCAGGTCAGACAGACCAAGTGCTAAAGCTAAACTCATCAAAAATGTCTCTCCTCCAGATAAGGTCTTTACAGAGCGTCGAAGTCCGCCCATATGATTATCGATCACGTACAATTGATTTTTATCCTCACCAGCAATAAATCTATCGAGTTCATAGCGATCATTGAGTTGTTTCAACCGTTTATTACCCAACAAAATAAGACGTTGTAAACTTAAGTCTTGTGCAAATTTATTAAACTCTGTTCCTGTTGCATCCCCTATAAGTCTGTTCAAGACCTCCCATTTTTTATTTGCTTTTTGCACTTCAATGATCGAGTCTTGAATGGTTTTATACTCGGTTAAGTTCTCTTTTTGATTCTTTAGAACACGTTTAATTTCCTCGAGTTTTTCTCTTGTGGAATTTAAAGTTGCTTTGATGTCATCAATAGCGATTTCAGTTTTCTCTTTTTCTGTAAAGTGAATGAACTCTAAGCCTTTTAGTTGATGATCCAGCCCCTTGAGTTTTTCTTCTTTAACCTTTATGTTTTTATCAATACCACTTTTTCTAAAAAGTAACTCATCATAATTTGAAGATTTCATCCTGGATGCATTCGCCTCAGAGATATCAGCAAAACCTTTACTTTCAAGTATTGATTTTAAACTCTGTTGGAGCTGACTTATATTTTTATCTAGTATAATTTTATCATTAGTTTGCTTGTCCACCGAGGATGAAACTGAATTTAATTCTGTACGTAATTGATTCCATGCTTTTGTATAGCTCGACACCAAACTTCCCAAATCGTTACCTTCATAAAGGCTCTTCATTTTTTCTCTGATGCTTTTTCCTTCTTTTTCAATATGAAGAAGCTCTTCTAAGATTGAGATTGAACTTTGCAAGGCTTTATATTCAACTTTGTGCTGTTTAAAAGCCCTGTAATTTTCGATAGTTTGTTTTGTTTTTTGTTCTAGATTAGCATAACTATCCTCTTTATCTAGCAAACTCAACTCTTTGAATTTTAAGTTAAATTCTTCTTGATTTAAAGAGTGTTTAGATCGCAGCTCCTCAATCTCTTTATCGAGATCTTCAATTTGTTTTTTAAGAGAAACAGATTCAGCGTTTAAGCCTTGTAAATCTTTAGAAAGCTGCTTGGACATTTCCTTTGCTCTAGCAATTGTCTTATCAAGATCTGAAATAACTTCGGGTAAATGTTCAGAATAAGGGTGATCTATAGCTCCACAGACAGAGCAAGGTTCACCTGTTTGCAGCTTTTGCCTCAGATCTTCCACTTCTAATCTTAAACTCTGATTGTCTTTTTTAGTTTGAAAATGAGCTAACTCTTTTTCAGCAGTTTTGAATTTACTTTCCTTTAATTTGATTTGTTCTGGATACTCACTTTCTTTTTTATGAAGTATGGAACGTTTATTTTCCAATCTAAAAAGTTGATCACCCAAATCTTTAAGGATCCTACTTTCATGAGCAGCCTCCTTAAGAGTATCTCGAAGATGCTCTTGCTCTTGGATACGTGCCTCTAAATTTTCAGTATCCTCTAATTTTTTTTCAAGATCTCGAATTTGTTCAGAGCTTATTTCCAATCTGTGAGTTAGTTCTCCAATAAAATTGCCCAATTCTTGTTTTTGAAACTTCAAATCTAAGCCTTCAAGTTCCTTATTAAGAAGCTGCTTTTTGGTAGAAAAGTCATGTAATTTTGAACTTCTTTTGGTATTGAGTTCTGTGTGGGTTTCTTGCAATTTTTCTAATTCCGATTCAACAGCTTTAGGCTCTACTTTTGTTTTTAAAAGCCTTTCTATTTTTTGGTGAAGGCTGTTAATATTAGAATTGATTTTGGTAATTTCTTCTTGTTCTCTGGTTATCGAAGCTTTTAGGCGGTCTCCATCTTTCTGAAGGCTATTGAATTCTTGCAGTTCGTCTTCAAATTCCAAGGTCTTTTGATGCTGTTCTAATCGGTGTTGATTTTCATCATCAAATCTTTGCTTATGGTCGAACATAGTTTTAAAGTCAGTTTTCACTACTTTTTCTTCAGAACTTAACTTTTCTCTCAATTTAAGTTGGTCTAAATCCCTTTGGTATTCAGAACTTTTTTTATGTTCTATAGCTTCTTTTTCCTGTAGCTGCTTTAAATCTTGCTTAAAGCCACTTTCTGTTTCTTTTGAAATTAGTTTATTTTGAAGATTATCTAAAATGGTTTTTTGAGTGAGTATTTTAGATTTTAAACTCATGTATTTTTCATACACTTTTTTGCCTATGCTTCTATAGATGGAAGTATTTGTGATTTTTTCTAAAAGTTCGCTTCGTTCTTTTTCATTGGACTGTAGTAAAGTTGCAAAATCCCCTTGAGACAGTAATACGGATTTTACAAATTGATCGTAGGACAATCCTATTAAACGCTCTATTTCACTGAGGACTTCTGTTTTTTTCTCACTGAAAGATATCTCGGTAGCGACATTCCAGAGGTCCATTTCACATTCTCTCAGTTTATCATTTCTATTGGTGGAGATAGACCAGGTTGCTTCGTAGGTTCCCAAATTACAAGAAAACTTAACCTTAGCATAAGCTTCCTTTTGGTACTTGGTTAATATGCTGCCGTCTTGTTCAATTTTACTTTTAGTCACACTGGAAATTCTTGGCGTACGCCCATATAAGGCTAGACATATGGCATCCAATAAGCTGCTTTTCCCACTACCTGTAGGTCCTATGATTGCAAACAAACCCCCAGAATTTAAGGGTGATTCGTCAAAATGAATTTTATGTTCACCTTTTAAGGAGTTGATATTCTTAAAGGATAGACTTTCAATTTTCATTGTTCAGGGCGGTTCAATTCATCTAAAATTTCTTCGAAGGCAGAAATGAGTTCTTCTTTGCTAGTTTCGGTTTCATCAACACTTTCCAATTTTTTATGGAACACTTCCAGTGGTGTAAAGTCTGAGATCTGTTCTTCAGTTGATGTAATTCCACGAAGGCCTTCAGGTTTATATTTAAAACTCACTTTGTGTTTTACGATCTCACAGGCTTCAGCTTTAAAAGTTTCAATGTATTCTTCTAACTCTATAGTCTTGGACGGGGAAAAATGCTCTTCCTCCATTTCAATCTCAATGAGTGTTTGCAGAGGGTAAGCATTTGTGATTTCAGAAAGTTTCTGTTTGATTTTTTCTAGATTGCCCTTCACTAAAATCAGATTTCTAAACTTTGGAATAGAGATACTCTCGGGTTCAAAAGATTTAGAAGTGTCTATAAGTAAAATGCGTTTTTCATTTTTCCGTTCGCTAAAGGAAAGTGGAGTAGGGGAACCACTATAAAAGATAGGGGTTACTGAGTTGAGACGTTGAGGCTTATGAATATGACCTAAGGCGATGTAGCTGTAATTGCTTCCAAAATGAGAAGCATCTAAGCCCGCTAAATTTCCAATTTGGATTTCACGCTCACTATCCGACAAACTCACCCCTTTGGCAAACAAATGCCCCATGCCTAAAAGGGGAACACCAGGGTATTTTTTCTTAGCCAAACTAGCCGCTTCTTGAAAATGATAGGCAATACTCTGTTGCACGGCTTTTTGTTTGCTATCGTGATTTTCTGCATCGAAACGTTCTTGCAAATCTCTATTCCTAAGATAAGGCAAGGCTGCAATAACGAGTTCTACATTTTCATCCTTAAAAATTGGAATAAGGCAGTCTTGCAAGTTTTCTGGGCATTGCCCAATGACATGTATATCCAACTCATTTAAAATAGCTTTAGGGGCTTCTAAAACACTTGGAGAATCGTGGTTTCCTCCAGTGATAATAATTTTAAGATCAAACTTTTTTAATTTGATGAGCGTTCTATAATAGTGGGTTCTAGATTCACTTGATGGATTCGAAAAGTCAAAAACATCGCCAGACACGAGCAAAATATCTATGTCATTTTCAGGTAAAAAATGACATAACCAATCTATAAAAAGGTCAAAATCTTGATATAATTCTTTCTTATGAAGCTTTTTTCCAATATGCCAGTCCGCGGTGTGAAGTATCCTCATAAATGTAACTAAAGGGTTTTATAATATCCGAATTTAAGCCATATCCGATGTCTAAATCGATCTTTGACCAAATAATCATCGGTTCTGTAATCCAGTCCAATTTCAAATTTATTTTTGTCATCAATATAAAAACCTAGGGCAGCTGTTAATCTATTCTCAAGATCATCCTCGCCACTCTGTATCATATAGATTAATTCATTGGAAACAGAAAGATAGTTTTCACCATTGTCAAGACTTTCACCTTGCAATGGAATTTGACCTTTAAGTCTATAACGAGCCCTGAATAAGAGGGAAGCATTGTTAAAAAAGGTTTGATCGATTCGCATTCGGTGACCAATTCTAAAGTGGGATTCTCTTTGTAAAATAGAGACCTGTTGTATGGTTCTATGGGTATTTTCTCCTCTCTCAATTCTATATTGGTATCCGATATCTACTTTTATAAAAGGAGTTATTCGCCTGCCTATAAAGGTTTGTAAGTCCGTCAAAGTATGTTCGTACTCAAGCTCTTCATTTAAATTTTCAGAATCATAAAATCCATGTTGAGATTCGAACTTATGAGTTATTGAATAATTTTTTAAAAGTTTGTAACTGAGAGATGCTTCTGGAAAAAGTCCAAACGTTGTTCGGTTTTCTTGAGCATAAGAGAAAGTAAAAAATAATAAGCCTAAAATAGATATACAAATCCTCATGCTAATAGTCTAAATTATCCGTTAGTTTTAAGTTTATGACTCGTTTTTCTATTAATCTGCCTTCGGCATCAAACAAACCTTCCCATAAGGTATTGTCTTTATCAGTTTTACCATAATACTCAATTTCATAATTAATCACTAGATTTTTCATTTCATTTTCAACGATCAAATTTTCAAGATCATCGGATTCTCCTGTGTATTGAATCTGTATTTTTTTCAGGGAATATCTGGTATAATTTGATTTGAAATAGTTAAAAATAGTCTGATAAGCTTCTTGCTTAATTTCATTTTCTTTAATCTTAATTTCAACATTCTTAACTTTGCCTTCCATGTCAAATTCAACACTGTGGAGGTGTTTGTTCTTTTTCAATTTAGCCTCGTAGACGTATTTTTCTCCATCGGTTTGATAATACCATTTAGTTTTTCGATCTTGTTTAAAGGCCTCTTCTAGCCATTCTTTAGCTAGATTGGGAATGTCATCCTTTTTCACTCTTTTTTCTACTTCATTTTTTTCTTGTGCGATGCCATAGGTCACACTAAAAACAATAAATAGCAATCTCAAATAATTCGACATAGCTTTTTTTCTTAATTGATAAAACTCATGATAGCCAACTCATAGCTTCTTAACCCAAAACCAAGAATAACCCCAAAAGCGTTAGGTGATATATAAGATTGTTTTCTAAACTCTTCTCTAGCATGAGTATTGGAAATATGAACCTCGATCACAGGGGTTGCTATCGCTTTCACGGTATCTCCTATAGCGATGGAAGTATGGGTATAAGCTGCTGCATTTAAAATAATACCATCTACGTTGTCTTCTGATTCCTGTAATTCTGAAATTAGTTCTCCTTCAATATTGGACTGGAAGTAAGATAATTCCAGCTCTTGAAATTGAAATTGAAGTTCTGTGAAGTACTCCTTAAAAGACGATTTACCATAGATTTCAGGTTCTCTTTTTCCTAAAATATTGAGATTTGGACCGTTGATGATATGTATTTTCATGAGCTTTAGCTTAATCATCAAATTTATTAAAATAATTCATGTCAAAATATTAAATTTGATTAGGATTTTTTCCCTAAGTTTATGGAGATATTCCTAATTTAATCATTTTTAATATGAAAGCAGATTTACCTCCTGAAATTAAACGTTTTAAACAAATACGCGAAGAAAATAATTTTACTCAATCTGAATTTGCTGAAATTTTGAATATTAAAAATTCCACATCAGATATAGAAAGAGGCAAAACCAAACTCTCGGGCCAAGTTATTATGATGCTATTAAAGGAATTGGAAATAAATCCACTTTGGTTATACGGCGAAAGCTTCCAAAAGAAATTAGATATCCATCACATCAATTCTATGCCAAAAATTATCTCTATGAATGAAACCAAGTCTAGAGAGAACATGCTTTTAGTCAATCAAAAAGCGGCGGCAGGCTATCCTCAAAATATAGGAGATCCAGAATGGTATCATCAACTCCCCGCTTTTGAGATGCCGATCCCTCAATTTAGAAATGCGACATATAGAGGATTTCAGGTAGAAGGGGATAGTATGGAACCAAATTTACATCCCGAAGATTGGGTTTTGGGTAAATCTGTAGAGAGCTTACATCAAGCGCTCAATCATAAAGTGTATGTGTTTGTGCTCCAAGACTCGGTTTTAGTCAAAAAATTACACAAACATCCCAATTCCAATAAGATCTCTTTAATTTCTACAAACTCTTATTATCCTCCCTATGAAGTTGTAGCCTCAGAAATTCAAGAGATTTGGGAAGTAACAAGCAAACTCACCTTTTCTATTAATGAAAATTCAGAAAATAGTATGCTTAAAAAATTAGAGCAATCTATGGAAGATCTCAAAACGCAATTCAATACATTAAAATCCAGTTAAATGAATTTTGAACGCCTATTTGGTTTTTTGGAGATACTCAATGCCAACAATAGTAAAGAGTGGATGGACGAGCATAGAGGACAGTATGAAGCCGTAAAAGCAGACTACGTCAACTGGTTAGAGGATCTGGATCTTCAGTTGTCTAAGATCGACGAAAATTACTATTCCTCTACAGGCAAAAAAGCCATTAATAGGATTAATAACAACTTATTATACCATCCTAATAAGCCTACTTATAAAGATCACTTTGGAGCAGGATTGGACAAGAGACCCAAAACTGGAGACTTTTATATTCATTTGGGTATTGAAGAGTGCTTTGTGGCAGCGGGTTTTTACAAACCAAAATCTCAACTTTTAAAAAGCATACGAGAAGCTATTGATTACAATGGAGATGAGTTCAAAAAAATAATCAATTCTAAGTCTTTTAAAAACCATTTTTATGGTCTTATGGGAGATGAAGACCAGTTGAAAACTTCTCCAAAGGGGTTTACACAGGATCATAAGCACATAGATCTACTTCGTTTAAAAAGCTTTGCGGCTATGAAACCCTTTAATAGAGAAGAAATTCTGGCAGACGATTTTAAGGAGAAGGTAATAGAAGCTTACAAAGTTTTGCTCCCTTTCAGGCGCTACTTAAACAAGGCGGTGACTGTATAAAATAATGTGTTTACTTTTATTTTTTTCTTTCAATACAATCCTTTATCCGACCTCAGCGTTATGTTTGCTTTCGTAATTGGTTTTTTATCCTCTCAATGGATTCTATGATTTATGACTCGTACCAATTTAGAATTCTAATGTCGTACGAAATCAATTTCTTTTTGACTTATCAACAGCCGTAAAATAAAACCCTAACAATTACCGTGCTTATATTTTTTTCTTCAACTAGATAAAAAACTTAAGTCGAGCTTTGTCCTCGTACAATTCAAATTTTTAGTTTAACATTTAAAACTAAATGAGTGTTCGATATGTTTTCTGATTTAGGGGGTATCCATCCCTCTAGACTTCATAGGATCACTTGGGGTATGGTTTTGTTTGTTATTATTTTGAGATTTCTGATTTTAGGTCAAATTAGTCATGCAGAAGACATCTTGGAGGCTGTTTAAAAATCTTAGTTATAAAGCTCACTTTTTTTATTCTTATGTTTTATTTTCATTCTATTTTTCATGACAAATATGATAAAGCGGTATAGACATAACAAATATCAAAAAGTTGAAAATGAGTTGCTTAAAATTCAATCCGATCTAAAATATGCTGAGTAGCTCCAGCCTCAGAATTTACAAAGTGACCACAAATCTGACCACTCTTTTTTCTAAAAGTTGAATTGGTTATCAGTTTTTCAAATATTATGTACTTTTATCTATCTAGTCTCATCAGGCTTTGTACTTAATTAAGTTTATGATGACGTGTAAATAAATTGAATTATACTAAGACGTAGCTGAGCACAGGTTTTTTGATTGATTGAAGTTAAAAATAATTAGCATAGCCTTACTTACGGTAATTAGTATTGATAAAAAGCAAGCAAAAAAGAAACAATTTACTGCGACAGTATAGGTTTAAATTGGCATTAATCCCTGTTGTCGTAGAATCTCTATGCTTGAAAACTACTTTTTTGTCGCGCTGTTTTTTATAATGTAATTTACAACTCTGCTCGTTTGTAAAATGGATTGCAAATGAAAAAATATCCATATATTGGACTTTTAAATTCTGATAAATATAGGAATTACTCCTTAATATTGAAATAATTTCGGATGTGCAACCACTTTTACAAACTATTTTGATCAATTATGGTTATAAACTTATTAAAAGAATTCGTTACAGATAATGCCACAATAGAAAGTATTAACCGCTCATCATCCTATTTCCCGTTTCTCAAAGATCATGAAAGCTTTAAATTTAAGTTCAACACTTTTGGTACTCAAATTGAGCCCTATGAAATTATAATAGACCTCAACGATATTCATCATATTAAGACAAAATGTAATTGTAAATACTCTTATGAAGGTATTTGTAAACATACTGTTGCCTCCCTTGTAGAACTTATTCGACTCCTTAAAAACAATCAAATTGAAAGCAGTTTATTGATAAAACCTAAAACTAAAGAAAGTTTAGTGCTTTTTATTCCTCATAATCTTGGTGTAATGGATAAAGATGCGTTAAGAAAAATAACGTTTAATAATTCAAGAGCATTTTTTGGTAATGTTGAATTTACATCACTCAATAAAACATCAATTGAGGCTATTTATAAAGATTATCAAGATGAATTTTATTTAAAACTGAGTAAAGAAATAAATTCAACAGAATTAAAACTGACTTGTACTTGTTTACAACATAAAAACTGTGCCCATAAATATAAACTTCTTGAATTACTGAAAGATGAGTTTAGCCTTGATTATTTTTCTTCCAATTTTGAAGATGAAATCAAAAAAGAACATCTTATTTCAATGGATTTATATGGTAAAGTTGATTTTAATGATGCTTTTAAGTTAGAGATTAATCTAAAGGGCATTTTTTTTGAGGATAAGGTAAAAAACATTATGAGTGATGCTCATCTCATTTTTCAACCTCAAACTGAAGAAGAAAGGAAAGCCTTAGCTAAACCTCTTGAAAGTCAGGATTCAACTCATGGTATAGGTCTTTGTATAAGACATACTCATAATGATTATTTGGGTGTTGATTCTATCTGCGGTAAACTCAATAAAAACAAAACCGAAATAAGTTCTGGTATAAAAGTGATTGAGGATATAAATTTAGAGGAAGTCATAACTAAAATAGATGACGCTGACATAAAACTCCTTAAAATTTTAATTCATATAGATAATGAAACTCAAAAATTAACTTATGATGATTTAATGGATAGAGACATTTTTAATTTTACAAACTATGTCCATCAACACAAAAAAGAGCTAAGTGCAATCAAGCTTTTTAAGCATGAGGATCGAGATAATTTCAATAAAAAGCATTTGCTGCCCATTGAAATGACCAGCGAAACTGTACAACCAATTTTAAATATTAAATCCAATGATAAGTTTCATGAATTTGAGGTCAAATTAAAAGTTAGTGAAAAGCTTTTAAAATTACAATCCAAACAAATACTCCTCACTCCCTTGGGAGTTGTTTTCAAAAATAAACTTTTCCTATATAAATCTCCACAACATGCCTTAGCTGTTATTAAATTTGAAGAAACACCTGATTTTAGTCTGATTAATGAAGGACAAGATCAACTTCAGGCTAAGATCATAGAACCTTATTCACAGTATTTTGAAATTAATTATAAAGTTCTTAAAGAAAAAAAGTCAGCTAACAAAAAACTTACTCCCGTTAGACAAGTCTATCTAAGTGAAGCTGAAGAAGGAAATTATTTGGTGTTCCAACCTATCGTGAAATATGGAGAAAAGTTAGTTAGCCCATCAAGTTCTGAAAAAATTTGGCTTAATAAAGAAAAGATGTTAAGTTTAAAAAGGGACCAACAACTAGAAGAAGAATTTTTAAAATTGATACAAGAGTTACATCCAAAATTTAATGATAAAATTGATTATTTTTATATTGAAGCTACCGAAGCATTGAAGTCGATGTGGATAATGGAATGTATTGAAGATTTAAAAAATGAAGGCATTGAATTATTAGGCTTAAACCAACTCAAAAAAATTAAATACAACCTGAATAAACCAAACTTCTCCATTGGTTTGAGTTCTGGAACCGATTGGTTTGATATGGAAATGAACATCAGTTTTGGCGACCAAAAAGTAGATTTAAGGAAGCTTCAAAAATCAATTATTAAAAAATCCAATTATGTTGAACTAAATGACGGTAGCCTAGGAATTTTACCTGAAAAATGGATTGAAAAATACAGAAAATATTTCCAGTTTGGGCAAATCAAAAAAGATAAAATTGAAGTCTCTAATTTTCAATTTAATATTATTGATGAGCTTTATGAAGATTTAGAAACTTCACCGGATTTCCTTAAAGAGCTTTATGAAAAAAAGAAGCGAATCTCTAACTTAAAACAGTTAAAAGAAGTTGATCCGCCAAAACATCTCATAGCGAAACTCAGACCTTATCAACAAGAGGGGCTTAATTGGTTGGTATTTCTTCACGAAAACCAATTAGGTGGATGTTTGGCAGATGATATGGGACTAGGCAAAACTTTACAAAGCATAGCTTTTCTTCAATTTTTGAAAAACAACTCTAAGAACAAATTAAAACCACATTTAATTATTGCTCCAACGTCCTTAATTTTTAATTGGATGGCAGAGCTAGAAAAATTTGCTCCAAAGTTAAAAGCATTGGCTTTTATTGGCGGAAATAGAGATGAACATAAATCAAGTTTTGATCAATATGATTTGATATTAACCACTTATGGTTCTATTGTTAAAGATATTGAATTTCATAAAAACCAAGTTTATAGCTACATTATACTAGATGAAAGTCAGGCTATTAAAAATCCGCTATCTCAGCGGTTTAAAGCTGTGAGATTACTCAATTGTGAAAATAGATTAGCCTTAACAGGAACTCCTATAGAAAATAATACTTTCGATTTATACAGTCAGTTTAATTTTTTAAACCCTGGTATTTTTGGAAGTATAAAACATTTCAGAACTAATTTTTCTGATGCTATCGACAAGGAACAAGACGAAGATACTTCAGCATTATTGGCAAAAATCATTCACCCCTTTTTATTGAGGAGAACCAAACCCCAAGTGGCTACTGAATTGCCGAGTAAAACAGAAGCTATTATTTATTGCGAAATGAATAAACAACAGCGAAAAGTCTATGACCAATTTAAAGACTATTTCAGGCAGAAAATTCTTGATCAAATTGAAAACGAAGGTGTAAACAGGTCTCAAATATATATTTTACAAGGATTGACTAAGCTTAGGCAAATTTGCAACTCTACTGCTTTGGCGGATAAAGAGAAGGATTACGGCAATGATTCAGCTAAATTAGACGAATTAGTTAGGCACCTTAAGCAAAAAGTAGCAAAGCATAAAGTTTTGGTATTTTCTCAATTTGTAGGAATGCTTCAATTGGTAAAAGAACGACTTGATGAAGAAGACATCAAATTTGAATACTTAGATGGGCAAACTAAAAAGCGCGAGGAAAAAGTTAATAACTTTCAAAATAATCCAAAAGTGCGGGTGTTTTTAATCAGCCTAAAAGCTGGTGGTACAGGACTTAACCTAACCGAAGCCGACTACGTTTATTTGATTGACCCCTGGTGGAATCCAGCAGTCGAAAGCCAAGCCATAGACCGGTGTTATCGCATTGGACAAGACAAAAAAGTGATGGCTTATCGCATGATTTGTAAAGATAGCATAGAGGAGAAAATCCTAAGCCTACAAGACAAGAAGAAAAGTATAGCGGCAGATGTGATAAGGGTAGATGAAGGAAAAAAGTCTTTTAAAAAGAAAGACGTTGAGCGGTTTTTTGGTGCTTAGGAGGTCAAATAATTACTTTTCAAACTTGATAAAGTCCAAAATAGTTTTTGTAGCTCCAGCTTCAGAATTTACAAAGTGACCACAAATCTGACCACTCTTTTTTCTAAAAGTTGAATTGGTTATCAGTTTTTCAAATATTTTTTCAAATTCAGATTTAGTGGATACACTAAAAAGACCTCCTGATTTTCTTAAGGAAGCCGCCTCTGGAAATTTTTTAAAGTTATCCCCAATGATGATGGGAATTCCAAATGCTGCAGGTTCTAAAATATTATGTAGACCGCTGTTCCCCATTCCACCTCCTACATATGCTATATCGGCATAGCTGTAAATTTTTGTCAATAAACCTATTGTATCAACAATTAACACATCGAAGTCAGCTAAATTATTTTGCTTCAACTCCGTGTAGCAGATCACCTTTTTGGCAAGGGTTTTTTTTAACTTCTGAACTTGTAGGGGCTTAATTTGATGAGGAGCAACGACCACCTTAATTTTGAGAGATACCTTGTTAATAACATCCAAAAATAAAGATTCATCTTCTGGCCATGAACTTCCAAAGACTACTACAAGTTCATCTGAATCTGTAAATTCTTCCATGAATTCAAGTGTATTATCCATAGTTAACTGAGAGATGACTCGGTCATAGCGTGTATCTCCAGATAAACTACAATTATCAAAATGATGTTGTTTTAACAATTGAAGAGAGTCTTCGTTTTGTACAAAAATGTGGTCGAATTTACCCAAGGCTTCAGCCATAAAACGTCCCAAAGGTTTAAAGTAAAGTTGGTCTTCTCTAAACATACCAGAAACCAAATATGTTTTAATGTCTCTTTTAGATATTTCATTCAAGAAGTTTGGCCAAATTTCATATTTAATAAAAAAGATGATTTCTGGTTGAAGGATATCTAAAAAAGCTTTTGCATTTTTAGGGGTATCGATCGGTAAATAGGTGATCATATCCAATTTAGAATCTTTCTTTTTTACTTCATAACCAGAGGGTGAAAAAAAGCTAACAGCAATTTTATGGTTTGGATGCGATGTTTTTAATCGGTTTATAAGTGGTACTGCTTGTTCATACTCACCAAGCGATGCCGTATGAAACCATATAATCTTATCATTTTCAGAAACTTGATCAGATAATTTTTGTTTCCATTGCATTCTACCTTCCACAAATAATTTCAGCTTTGGACTTATAAAACGAAAGGCTGGTAAAATCAATTGGGTACAGTGGATAAGAATCTGATAGAATAATTTCAAACTTTGTTTTTTCCAAAAATAAGCTTTTAGTCGAATGGGCTCTTTAAATACTTTATATTCTTATTTTTGTGACAGAAAAAATAAACTATGAATAAACTGCAAATGGTTGACCTTAAAGGTCAATACGAGAAAATAAAAGATGAAGTTGATAAGTCTATCATAGACGTTGTAAATTCAACAGCTTATATTAATGGTCCGGCAGTCAAACAATTTCAAGAGAATCTAGAAAATTATATGGGAGTAAAGCACGTTATTCCGTGTGCTAATGGAACCGACGCCTTACAGATTTCTATGATGGGTCTCGGTCTAAAACCTGGGGATGAAGTGATTACTGTAGATTTTACTTTTGCCGCAACTGTAGAGGTCATTGCTCTTTTGAATCTAACACCAGTGTTAATCGATGTAGATAAAGATACGTTCAATATCGACCTAGAAAAACTTAGAAAAGCGATCACTCCAAAGACCAAAGCAATTGTACCCGTACATCTATTTGGGCATGTTGCTCAGATGGAGGAAATTATGGAGATTGCTAAAGCTCATGATTTATTTGTTATTGAAGATAACGCACAAGCCATCGGTGCTAATTACACCTTCAAAAACGGCGATCAGCAGAAGGCTGGAACTATTGGTGATGTAGGTGCTACTTCCTTTTTTCCTTCCAAAAATTTAGGAGCTTATGGAGATGGAGGTGCTATTTTCACAAATAACGATGAGTTGGCTCATACGTTAAGAGGAGTCGTAAATCATGGTATGTACGAGCGTTACCATCATGACGTCGTTGGAGTTAATTCTAGATTAGATAGTATTCAAGCTGCCGTTTTAGATATTAAACTCAAACACTTAGATGTTTTTAGCTCTAGCCGACAAGATGCAGCTCGTCACTATAATGAGGCTTTAGGCAAGTCTAAACACATTCAAATTCCAAAGACAGAAACTCACAAAGCTTGTGATAATTCAAAAGGCATTTGTGATACATGCGACTGTCATGTATTTCATCAATATACCATTAAGATTAAAAATGGAAAGCGTGATGAACTAGTGAATCATTTTAAGGAAAAAAATATTCCACACGGAGTGTATTATCCGATTCCACTCCACTTACAAAAAGCTTATAAAGATGAGCGATACGATGAAAAGGAGTTTATGATAACCAATACATTGGTAGATGAAGTCATTTCTCTGCCAATGCATACCGAATTGGATAAGGAACAGATACATTATATCACTTCTGAAATTTTAAAAATAGTAGGATAAAATCCTCCCAAATTAGACCTATAACGTCGTCATAAATCGTTTCTTTTTTGTCCGTTTTTTATCAAAAAATCAAAAAACCTATGCTGAGCTATGTCCCAGCATAATTCAATTTATTTGTAAATCATCGTAAATTTAATTTCGTATTATTGATTCTTATAAGCATAAAAAAGCCTCGAACATCGAGGCTTTTTTATACTATTTCAGCATTAATTCCTGCTTTCAAAATTTCAGTACATCGAGGTTTTAGGTCATCAAATCCTCCTGATTTTACGGCGCATTTTCCTTTATAATGGATGAGCAGTGTGCACTGCTCTGCTTGTACAGCGTCATGGTCACAGGTTTTAATCAGTGTTTCTATAACATGGTCAAAAGTATTGACCTCATCGTTGTAAACGATAATCTCATGTGAATCTGTAAGCTTTTCCTCAACATCAACTTCTTCTAAAACTTCTTCCTTAACACTCATTTTTTAAAATTTTTGTAAATATATAGAGAATTCCTAAGGTGGATTTTAATTTTTAGTGAATTTAGCAGCTATCCAATTATCTTTTATCTGATTCTTAACGAATGTCAACTCTTGTTTTGTAGCTTCTTCTTTAATTAAACCTAGGTCTTCATCATAAAACCCACTAAAATAGATAACCCCCCCAGTTTTAAGGTGAGAAGAATATATAAACATGTCTCTTAATAAAATGTTTCTATTGATGTTTGCTAAAATAATATCATATTCCTCTTCAATTTTTTCTGCTCCCCCTAACACGACACTTCCTTTACACGAGTTTCTTTCCAAGTTTTCTTCAGTATTTTCTACGCACCAGGTATCTATGTCTATATAATCCACAGATTGCGCACCCTGTATACTTGCCAATATGCCCAGCACTCCTGTGCCACATCCCATGTCTAAAACCCGTTTGCCTTTGCAGTTTTCTTCCAAGAGCATTTCAGATATTTGATATGTTGTCGCATGATGACCAGTACCAAATGACATTTTAGGCATTATGATAATATCAACATCAGAATCTGTTTTAGGATGAAAAGGAGCTCTTATAGTACATCGTGTATCTATATGAATAGAATGGAAGTTTTTTTCCCATTCTTCATTCCAATTCACTTGAGGAATTAATTTCTTAGTATATGATACTTTAAATTCATCAGATTTTAAAATAAATAAGCTTTCTACTAGATCGTCTTCATCTTTAGATTCATCGATATAGGCGAGAAGACCACTTTCGTGATCTTCGAAGCTCTCAAAAGGAAGCTCGCCGAGCTCAGCTAGAATTATATCTCTACCAAGTTGGAGCGGGAGAACTTTAAAATTATATTCTATGTAAGTCATATTAGAAAGACATCACTATTTCAGCAAAACTATCTGCATCTAGAGAAGCACCGCCAATAAGGCCGCCATCAACATCTTTTTTAGCGAAGATCTCTTTAGCATTATTGGGTTTGACGCTTCCTCCGTAAAGAATAGAAGTTTGATCGGCAATCTCTTGGCTATATTGTTTAGCTAAAATCTCGCGGATGTGTTCATGGATCTCTTGGGCTTGTTCTGGAGAAGCTGTTTCACCTGTTCCAATGGCCCAGACTGGTTCGTAAGCAATCACTACACCTTTCATTTGTGAAGCGTCAATATGAAAAAGACCCTTTTTCAATTGTTCTTCGACGACTTCAAAATGTTTGTCAGCTTTTCTTTTCTCTAGATCTTCACCGATACAGAACATCACTTTAAGGTCATGATTCAAAGCGGCAGTCACTTTTTTTGCAAGTAAATCATCGCTTTCTTCATAAATGGCTCTCCGTTCACTATGTCCAATGATAGCGTATTCTACACCAACACTTTTCAACATGCTAGGAGAGATCTCTCCAGTATAAGCGCCTTTGTCGTTTTCATTGATGTTTTGAGATGAAATCTTTATAGACGAATTTTCTAAGGCTATGTGAGCTGCATGTAGGCTAATAAAGGGTGGTGCAACTATAACCTCTGCGTTAGAGTTGGAAAAATCTTTTTGTTTTAAAGTATTTAAAAGATGTTGTGTCTCCTCTAAATCACAATTCATTTTCCAGTTTCCTGCTACAATTTGAGTTCTCATGGGTATATTTTTAAGTAATTCTTGGATCTAATAATTTATATATGATGTCTACGAATATATTAATAATGATAAAAATGATAGCTATGGTTAACACAGCTCCCATTATAATTGGCAAATCTAAGGTATTTAAGGCATCAACAATTTCTTTTCCTAATCCATTCCATCCAAAGATGTATTCTACAAAAACAGCTCCAGCAAGCATAGAAGCAAACCATCCAGAAATAGCCGTTATAACAGGGTTAAGAGCGTTTTTAAGACTATGTCCTACAATTATAGAGTAGGTATTTAAGCCTTTTGCCTTTGCCGTTCTAATATAGTCTTGTTGAAATACTTCTAAAAGTGAACTCCGCATAAGCTGGACTACAACAGCCAACGGACGAATGCCTAGTACTAAAGCAGGAAGAATTAAATTTTTGAAATGCAAACGCTTTTCTTCGCCAAAATCATCCAATTCATAAAGATTTCCTGTCATATTTAAGCCTGTGTACTCCTGAAGAACAAAACCAAAAATCCAGGCCGCAAGAATAGCGCTAAAAAAAGAAGGTAAACTCATCCCAAGAGTGCTTAAGACTTGGATGCCTTTATCGATCCAAGTATCTTTTTGAAGGGCAGAAATGATTCCTAAGAAAATACCAATTAACAGAGCTACCATGATCGACGATATAGCCAAAATCGCTGTATTGGGTAAAGTCTGCTTAATAATATCGATGACATCTTGATCTTGTCGTTGAAATGAAGTTCTTAGATATGGATATTTAAGATACAGACCTCCAGTGAAGATATTTAGTAATTTTACTCCAGAATATTTATCATCTTCAAAGTAAGTGAAATCTGAGGCTTTTTGACTGTGCCAAGATAAGGGAGATAAATCATTGATATAGCAAAAATATTGCTCACTTGTAGGCTTATCAAATCCGTATTTTTCTTTTTGTTCCTGAAGTTGATCTTGGGTTTCATTTTGCCCTAACATCATTTGGGCAGGGTCTCCTGGTAAAACGCTAAATAAAAAGAAAATGACAGTTACCACCCCAAAAATAGTGATGAGAGCATAGCCTACCTTTTTAAAAATCAATTTTAACACGTTTTAGAAATTTTGAAAATCATCTGCATCGTTCCAATGTATTTTGTTTACTATAGTTCCTTTTTCAATAGTAATTATGCCTGGACTTGCCCTTATAATAGTTTTAATGGCAGTTTCATCAGCAAAATAAAAGTCAAAATCAAGAGCATATTTAGATTTAAATTTAGAAATAGCAGAATCCCCAGAAGCTGTTAAACCGATTATATTATAATTTTCTTTTTTAGCTTTGGACAATGCTGACTTCATTTTAGTCCAGCCTTTAAGTTCAGTTTTTGAGAGGTTGTAAGCAACTATGATGAGTAGTTTATCTTCTTGCATTAATGATTCTGTAAAGTCTTCACCATCTTTCATCACTAAAAAGTCATGGATAGGAGGGAGATAGCCATCAGTGATTAAATCTGTAGTCACAGCTATAAATTCTCCTGGAACATTGGGATAATTTCCGCTAGTTGTATGTATTTTTAAAATACCATTCTCCTCAAATGTCCATTGGTATTCATATATGGGTTTTTGTGCATCGTCAGGAAAAGACATAGCTTCAGGAATATTTGTCCCTTTTGAATAAGCTCTAAAATCGATAGCAGGCAAGTGCATTAATACGTGGTAAGCAAAATATAGACAAGCTGTTGTCGTAGCAAATACCACCCATTTTAAAGAAGCTTTACTAAACAGTGGTTTTAAATAGCGGTCATTTAGAAACAAAATTAAGATAAGGACAAACAAGATGACGTCTTTTCCAAAAGATTGCCATGGTGTTAACGGAATGGCATCCCCAAAGCATCCACAATCTGTGACTTTGTCAAAATAAGCTGAGTAAAAAGTAAGGAAGGTAAAAAATATAATCATAAGTAATAAACTCCACTTTGTAAATTTTGGAGCATATCCTATAAGAAGTGTCACTCCTAAAAGCAACTCATAAATGACTATAAAAACAGCAATCACCAGTGCATATGGCACCAGAAATTCAAGGTTTAAGACCCCTTCACCAAAATATTCTTGAAGTTTATAAGAAAATCCAATGGGGTCATTCAGCTTTACAAATCCACTGAACGCGAATAAAACACCAACTAGAATTCTTGAAAAACCTACTAAATATTTCATCTCATTTTTTTGAGGTCAAATGGATTAAAGCAAACACGGAATAATTGACAATGTCCAGATAATTTGCCTCTATACCTTCGCTTACCAAAGTCTGACCTTGATTATCTTCAATTTGCTTGACGCGCAGTAATTTTTGAAGAATAAGATCCGTTAGTGAACTGACCCTAAGTTCCCTCCAGGCCTCTCCATAATCGTGGTTTTTATCAATCATTAAATCTTTTGATTTTTTGGCTTGAGCGTTAAAATACGTTAGCGCTTTTTCACTTGTTAAGTCGGCTTTTTCTGCAAAACCAAGTTCAATTTGAATCAAAGCCATTAAAGAATAGTTGATAATCCCAATAAACTCTGAATCTTCATTTTCTTTAATTTTTTGTTCAGTAGCTTCTTGTAAACTTCGTATTCTACATGCTTTTATGTAGATCTGATCGGTTAATGAAGAGAGTCTAAGAATTCTCCAAGCTGTTCCATAGTCTTTAGTTTTCATCTTAAAGAGATCTCTGCAGGTCTCCATTACTTGGTCAAATTGTTGATTTGTAGTCATATTTTTTTGATCAAAATGTAAATTACGACTAATTTTGATAGACTAGTAAAACAAAATTATAAATACTGGTAATTTAGCGTGGCATAGGAATTGACCCTTAATGTGAAGACATATAATTTTATTGGGAATCAGTCTTTTCCAAATAAATCTATATAAAAAAAGAAGACGAGTCAGTTGTAACTGACATTTTGACAAAAAAATAATTATGGCGAAATCAGGACTATTTAATTTAGATAATTTATCATCTCAGAATATAGACGAAGATGCTGAGCTTATACCTTTAATGACCTCTGAAGACGAAGAAGAAATAAATCGAGAGGATCTTCCCGATGATTTACCAATACTTCCTCTTAAGAATACAGTGTTGTTTCCAGGAGTTGTAATTCCGATTACGGCTGGGAGAGATAAATCTATAAAGTTGATCAACGATGCAAATAACGGAAACAAAATTATTGGTGTTGTTGCACAAACCAATGATGACGAGGAGCACCCTTCCTACACAGATATTCATAAAGTAGGTGTGGTGGCAAGAATCCTAAGGGTTTTAAAAATGCCAGACGGAAACACAACTGTCATCATTCAAGGAAAAAAACGTTTTAAAATTACAGAATTGGTTAGCGATCAACCGTATTTAAGATGTAAAATTGAAGAGTTTGAAGAGCTTAAACCAGAGCCTGAGGACAACGAATTTGAAACTATTATAGATTCTGTAAAAGATCTTTCTTTAAGAATTATAAAGGATAGCCCAAATATTCCATCAGAGGCTTCCTTTGCCATCAAAAATATTGAGAGTTCTTCGTTTTTAATCAATTTTGTGTCCTCCAATATGAATGTAGATGTTGAGGATAAACAAAAGCTTTTGGAAACTAGTGATTTAAAAGAAAGAGCCCTTTCCACCTTAAAATACATGAATCTTGAGTTTCAAAAACTCGAGTTAAAAAATGACATACAGTCAAAGGTTCAAAATGACATGAGTCAGCAACAGCGTGAGTATTTTCTTCACCAACAGATGAAAACCATTCAAGAAGAATTGGGGGGAGGTTCTTCTGAAGGAGAAGTAGAAGAGATGCGCGAACGTGCTAAAACAAAAGTATGGAAAGAAACGGTTGAAACCCATTTCAATAAAGAATTGGGTAAGCTGCAAAAAATGAACCCACAAGTCGCAGAATTTTCGATTCAGCGAAATTATCTAGATTTATTTTTAGATCTTCCTTGGGATCACTTTAGCGATGATATTTTCGATTTAAAACGAGCCCAAAAAGTGTTGGACAGAGATCATTATGGATTAGAAGATGTAAAGCGAAGAATTATAGAATACCTCGCCGTACTGAAATTGCGAAAAGACATGAAATCTCCAATTATCTGTCTTTATGGTCCCCCTGGTGTAGGAAAAACATCTTTAGGTAAGTCTATTGCAGAAGCCTTAGGTAGAAAATATGCTAGAGTTTCTCTTGGAGGCCTAAGGGATGAAGCTGAAATACGTGGACATCGAAAAACCTATATCGGAGCAATGCCAGGTAGAATTATACAGAGTCTCAAAAAAACAGGTACTGGAAATCCTGTATTCGTCTTAGATGAAATTGACAAGATGGGGAATAGTCACCAAGGTGACCCTTCCTCTGCCTTACTAGAAGTACTAGACCCTGAACAAAACAGCGATTTTCATGATAACTTTCTGGAAGTTGGTTATGATTTATCAAAAGTTATGTTCGTAGCGACGGCGAACAATCTTGCAACAATTCATCCTGCTTTAATTGATAGAATGGAAATTATTAATGTTAGTGGATATACGGTAGAGGAAAAAATTGAAATTGCTAAGCATCATTTAGTACCTAAGCAAATTTCCGAACATGGAATCAAAAAAGAAAATATCACGCTTGGAAAACAACAACTTGAAAAAATAATAGAGGGGTACACGAGAGAATCAGGTGTGAGAAATCTAGAAAAACAAGTTGCTAAAGTAATTAGAAACATCGCTAAGAATATCGCCATGGAAGAAGACTATGACGTTAAAGTCTCCGATGAAGCTGTTGAAAAAATATTGGGTCCTTCCCGCCCAAGAAACTCTTATGAAAATAATGATGTTGCTGGCGTAGTTACTGGTTTAGCTTGGACTAGTGTAGGTGGTGAAATCTTATTTATTGAGTCCATTTTATCTAAAGGAAAAGGAAACCTTAGCATTACAGGTAATTTGGGTAAAGTGATGAAAGAGTCGGCTACTATTGCCATGGAATATATAAAATCCAATGCTGAAAAATTTGATTTAGACTCAGATATTTTCACTAATTATAACGTTCATATCCATGTTCCCGAAGGAGCAACTCCAAAAGATGGACCTAGTGCTGGTATAACGATGTTAACTTCTTTAGTTTCACTATTTACTCAGCGTAAAATCAAAAAGAATTTAGCTATGACAGGAGAAATTACCTTAAGAGGTAAGATACTTCCTGTTGGTGGTATAAAAGAGAAAATTCTTGCTGCTAAGCGAGCTAAAATTAAAGAGATTATTTTATGTGAAGATAATCGTAAGGATATTGAGGAAATCAAAGAAGATTATCTCAAAGGACTTAAGATTAATTATGTTAGCGAGATGCACGAAGTTTTAGACTTAGCTCTTTTAAAGCAAAAGGTAAAGGATGCTAAAATTTTATAATTTACTCAAGTTTTAATTTTAAAAACCAGATGATTCAGTCATCTGGTTTTTTTATGGTTGATTTTTATCAAAATAAATTATATTGCAAATCGTTTTAATACTTAGCAGTATAGACTTTAATGAGATTCAAACTACTTTTCTTACTATTTATTTGCAGTATAACTTGGTCTGCTAAAGGCCAAATTGGTGGTCAGAATACCTATCAATTTTTAAATTTGCCTGTTTCTCCAAAAGTGTCGGCACTTGGGGGGAAAAATATCACCTCATATTCATTTGATCCTTCAAATGCATTGGCGAATCCAGCCTTAATCAATTTTGATATGCACAATAAAATGTCAGTGAATTACATGAATTACTTTGCAGATGTCAACTATGGAACGGCTTCTTATGCTTATGATGTTGGTAGAAGAACCCAAATTATCCAAGTTGGAGTAACTTTTATAGATTATGGGAGTTTTGAAGGATTTGATGAAACTGGTAATTCAACATCAAAATTCGGTGGATCTGAAGCTGCATTATCCGTAGGATATTCAAGGCGAATTGGTAGATCTGATTATTATGTAGGAGCGAATCTTAAATTTATCTCTTCCAGTTTAGAACAATATTCATCTTTTGCAGGAGCTGCAGATGTCGGGGTAAGCTATATTTATCCAGAATGGGATTTAATTATTTCTGGTGTGGTTAGAAATTTTGGAACTCAATTTAAAGCTTTTAACGAGGTCAGAGAATCAATGCCTTTTGAAGTTGTTCTTGGAATTTCCCAAAAACTGAAAAAAGCACCAATTCGATGGCACGTGACTTTAGAAAACCTACAGCAATGGAATCTCGCCTTCCGAAACACAGCGAGAGATACTGAAGATCTAACTGGAAACGTAACTACAGACGACCCTAGTTTTATCAATAATGCCCTTAGACATACAATACTTGGTGCAGAACTATTTCCTGAAGGGGGATTTAGTATTCAGTTGGGATATAATTTTAGAAGAGGAGAAGAATTAAGAATACAAGATCAAAGAGCGTTTTCTGGACTTACAGGAGGAGTGAGTATTAAATTTAATAAATTAAGGTTTAGTTATTCTTATGCAAGATTTAATAGAGCGGCAAGTTCTAGCTTTTTTGGATTGAATATCGATCTTTAATAATCAATCATCATCCCTAATAAAATCAGAAATAAAATAACTTATGGCCTTTGCTATGGTTTTATCTTTTGAAGCATCTGCTTCACAAATATGAAAATAATAAATTTGTTCTTTTTTGATCATTTTAATGAAGGTTCTAATGTCTCTAATGCTAAATCCAGAGGGTGTTTCTGCGCTAGAATTTATGCCGCCAATAGCATCGCAATCCAACTCGAAACCAAACGTTCTATTTAAAAAGTCAATTCCGTTTCTTAGCCTTACACATTTATCCAATGTAGTAAGATGCAAGACATCTTCGTAAAGAAAATAGCTGAGAACTTTTTCGTGATCCATAAAGTCAAATATGTCTTGTGACGTATAGTTTTTATGCAGACCAAAAACATGGTATTTACTTAAATAGTTCTCCTCAAAGGCATACCTAAAGCCGTTGCCACTATGCCTATAATCTGGGATTCTTAAATCGGTATGGGCATCGATATTTAAAACATTTATTGGTTTTTCTAGAGCAGTGGAAGTCCCTTTTATAATGCCATAACAGTTGTTATGACCACCTCCAATTACAATAGGGATTTTGTCCAACTCTATAATAGCTTTTACTACTTCAGCTACCACACCGTCTATTTTGGCAACAATATCCCCTAATTGATTTTTATAATTTTTAGATTTTGGGTTTAAAGATGCTGCTTCTTCATAAAAGCTATAGCAATTTATTTGGCCAAGGAGAACAAGGTTATCTGGACGATTGAATTTATTATTTTGAGTATTTAATAAGGAAGATAAAACATGTTGGAATGTTTTTGAAGTTCCTGGTTTCCCAAAATTGGCCATAACTCCAAGATCCTCTGGTATTCCAAATAAAACATATTCAGCGTCGCATCCAGCTAGTTGATCTATTTCTGAAACGGTTTTAACACCTTCACCAAACTTTGTTTCGTTTTCCCTATGTTGAATAAAATCAGAAATATCTGAGGTACTAAAAAAAGTAAAATTTTTCATAGATTAAGAAATTAAGTGTCCAGAAATCCAAACGCTTTCGATACAATTAGAACCAAACGCATAGGGGAGGGTACGATAAGATGGGATTTTCTTAGTGATTATAAAATTAGCCAGTTTTCCTCGAGTAATACTTCCTATTTTATCTTGTAAGTCCAAAGCAAAAGAAGCATTAAATGTGGCTGCATTTATCGCTTCTTCTGGGGTGAGTTTCATTTTAATACAAGCTAGGGCGACAATAAAATTCATATTTCCTGAGGGTGAACTTCCCGGATTAAAATCGGAAGCCAAAACCAAAGGCAGATTGTTATCTATGAGTCGTCTCCCTTGAGTATAAGGGATTTCTAAAAAAAAAGAGCACCCTGGTAATGCTACAGGGATTGTGGTTCCTTTTTTTAAGGTTAAAATATCATCTTCAGTTAATTCTTCCAAGTGATCTACAGTAAGTACACCGAGTTCTGAAGCTAATTTCACTCCTCCAAAACTATTAAACTGATTGACGTGTATTTTAGCTTTTAAGTTATGTTTTTGACCTGCTTTTATCAACCGTTCTGTATCTTCTAAATCAAAATAGCCTTTTTCGCAAAAAACGTCGATGTAGTCTGCTAAACTTTGTTCAGCAACTTTGGGTAATATAGTGTCAATGACCATGGCTATATAAGCTTTTTTTTGATCTTTGTATTCTTTAGGAACAGCATGTGCGGCAAGAAATGTTGCCTTAATTGGAAGTGTGTAATTATCTTTTAAGGCTTGGATAACTTTCAACATTTTTAACTCAGCATCTACGCTAAGTCCGTATCCAGATTTTATCTCAACAGCACCAGTCCCTAGCTGCATGATTTCTTTTAGCCTAACTTCTGTTTCATCATACAATTTTTCAAAACTAGTTGTTTGTGTTTTTTTTGCAGAATTGAGAATTCCTCCCCCTTTTTGAGCGACATCTTCATAAGATAAGCCATCGATCCTATCTGCAAATTCATCTTCTCTATGTCCCGAATAGACCAAGTGAGTATGTGAATCTACCCAAGTGGGTAAAATAAACTTACCGCTACAATCTATGACTTCAGCCGTAATTGTATCAGGAGTAGAATTCATAGATCCGTAATCGATAATTTTATCTTTTTTTATGTGCAAAAATGCCATATCTATCTTAGGGAGATTCGACATGTTTTCTCCTTTCAGAATTTCACCTCTAGGTTCCCTTACTTGTAAAAGAGATTTGATATTTATAAATAGATACTCCATGGTTGTAAATATATAAAAAAGTGTTAATCTTTAAATTAAACTACTCTCAATTTAAAGTTATGGATAAACCGACTAAATTTGAAAAAAAAAGAAAATGCAAAAAGGCTTAAATACAATTTGTGTTCATAGTGGTGATGTAAAAGATACCATCTATAAAGGAGCTGTTTCTCCTCTGTATATGTCCACAGCTTATGCTTATGAAGGTTTAGAAACGTCTATCTATCCTAGGTATTTTAATACTCCCAACCAATATTATTTGGCAAAAAAGATAGCTGAATTGGAGCACGCTGAGTCCGCCCTTATATTTGGCAGTGGAATGGCAGCGATAACCACAGCTATGTTGAGTATACTGGAATCTGGAGATCACGTTATCCTTCAAAATCAGATTTATGGGGGAACTCGTAACTTTATTATTGAAGAATGTCATCGCTATGGAATAACGTTCGATTTCATCGATGTGAATAATTGGGCACTTTTGGAGTCTACAGTAAAACCTGAGACTAAATTGCTCTACATAGAAACTCCTTCAAATCCCTTATTGGAAATAACAGATCTTAAATTAGTTTCTGAATTTGCAAAGGGAAAAGGCATTTTAACAATGGCTGATAACACGTTCGCCAGTCCTATTAATCAAAGACCTCTTGATCTTGGAATTGATATAGTTATACACAGTGCTACTAAATATCTTGGAGGACACAGTGATATCACAGCTGGTGCTGTAGCATCTTCTGAAGTTATTATGAATAAAGTATTCTCTAAAGCAAAGAATTTTGGAGGAAGTCTCGCAGACCAAACGGTTTGGTTACTTGAGCGAAGTATGAAAACCCTAAACTTAAGAGTTAAACAACAAACCCAAAATGCCATGGATATGGCAGAGTTTCTTGAGACTTCTGATTTTGTAGATAAAGTCTATTACCCAGGCTTAGAATCACATCCTCATCACCAATTAGCTAAAGACCAAATGTTGGGTTTTGGAGGAATGTTATCTTTCGAATTAAATGAAAAGCGTGATACGATCAAATTTTTTGACTCTTTAAAAATGATTAAAAACGTTTTGAGCTTAGGAGGAGTTGAGAGTACCGTGTTATCTCCAGAAAAAACATCTCATTCTTTGTTGACTGTTGAAGAACGTCATGCTCAGGGCATTAGATCTAACCTTATTCGTTTTTCTGTAGGTATTGAAGATACTCAAGATCTAAAACAAGATCTACTAATGGCTTTTTCTTTAGAACTTTAGTAAGGATTATGACTATAAACTAAACTTATCAAACTATAAGAATAGATTTTAAAATTTGCATATTAAAATCTATTCTTATGTTATATTTTTGCCGCACAACAATTAATAATTAAAACCTTAGAATATGTCTATAGTTGGAAAAAAATTTCCGAACTTAAAAGTAAATGCCATTGATGAAATGGGAGATACTTTTGAAATTAATATCTTAGAGAAAGCAAAAAAAGAAAACAAAAAAATCGTGCTTTTCTGGTACCCTAAGGATTTCACTTATGTATGCCCAACAGAGTTACACGCATTCCAAGACGCTTTACCAGAATTTGAGAAAAAAAACACTATAGTGATAGGAGCATCTTGTGATACTGCAGAGGTTCATTTTGCATGGTTAAGTACTCCCAAGGATGATGGAGGTATCGAAGGTGTTACATACCCAATTATTTCAGATTCTAATAGAAATCTAAGTTCAAGATTAGGTATATTAGATATCACCAATGAAAGATATGACGATGAGGATGGACATCTTACTGTAGATGGAGATAATGTTACCTATAGAGCAACATACCTAATCGACGAAGAAGGAATGGTATTTCACGAAGGTGTAAATTTCTTTCCAGTAGGGCGTAACGTCAATGAATTTTTAAGAATGATCGACGCATATACTCACGTTCAGAAACATGGAGAAGTTTGTCCTGCAAACTGGGAAGAAGGTAAAGAAAGCATGAAAGCAGATAGAAATGGAGTTTCTTCTTATTTATCTAGTAACTAAAATAATTTAAGTTAGGCCTAACTAGGTCTAACTAACTTAAAATCATAAATTATGTTTCAAGAATTAGATCAAGACAATCTGGCAGATTCTTTAAAAAATAACGATACAGTTGTTGTACAATATTCAGCAACATGGTGTGGGAATTGTAGATTGATGAAGCCAAAATTTAAAAAATTAGCAAAAGAAAATGAAGGTATTGCATTCATTATGGTAGATGCAGAAAAATTCCCTGAGTCTAGAAAATTAGCGAATGTGAATAATTTACCAACTTTTGCAACGTTTAAAAATGGAGAATTTAAAAACCAAGTTCAAACTAATAAGTTTGAATCTTTAAAAGAATTAGTAGATGAAGTTACCAGTAATTAAACATTTTCAGAAAAACAACGATGCTCAGAAATTAGAGCACACTATTGAAGTTTTAGAATCTCTTTCTGAGCATAGATCTGTTACAGATGAAGAGATGGATCTCATAGGCGAAATCATAACAAATATCGCTGGAGCTATAGAAATGGATAAGATGGTTAAAGAAGGAATGTCAGAAAAAGATGCAGGTAATACTTTCGCAAAACGTGTTTTAGGTTCTATAGACCAATAAATTTTACATTATTTTTGATTAAAAAAAGAAACTGATATTCAGTTTCTTTTTTTATTTGTGTCTATTTTAGACCCATGATATCAATCAGGTCTGTCAATTGATGTTTAGCAAGAAAATAATTGTTGAACGTCTAAAATCTCTTGTCTTCGCTTATGAAGGCTTGTGGATATTGGTTTTTAAAGAAGATAGTTTCAAATACCAACTTTTAGGTTGTTTTTTAGCCATCTTGGCCGGCTTTTATTTTGAAATTACCAAAGTGGAATGGTTAGCTCAATTGGGCATTATGGCATTGGTTTTAGGTCTAGAAGGACTTAATACAGCAATAGAAAAGTTAGCAGATTATGTCCAACCAAATCAGGATAAGGCTATAGCAAAAGTGAAAGACCTTGCAGCAGGAGCAGTTTTGGTCGCAGGCTTATTTGCATTAGCTATAATTTTGATTATTTATATTCCTTATTTAGTCATGCTATTTTGATCAGTTTAAGCATTTAATATTTGTATTTTTGTGTCGTACGATATTACCTTTATGATTAAAACTAAACGTCCTATTAAGTCCAAGACTAAACAAACGAAACCTAAGGTTAAATTTAAAGTCTCTAAGCGAACCAAAATTATTTTTGGGAGCTTTCTTATGCTATTTGCGACAGGGTTATTTATTTCTTTTATTTCTTATTTCTTCAATTGGCAAGCAGACCAATCCCTAATGGCTGATATCTTAAATAGAACTGAATCTTCTAAAAATTGGCTCAATAAATTTGGAGCTTATGTAAGCCATTCATTTATTTATAAAGGATTCGGTATATCTATACTAAGCCTCCCTGTCATGCTTTTTGTTACAGGGATGCACTTATTTTTAAATATAAAATTATTTAAACTGAGAAGTTTATGGTTTTGGGGGGGCTATCTCATTATATGGTTTTCGTTTCTTTTAGGATTTTTCGCCACTTTAAACCCTATCTTAGGGGGGATAGTTGGTTTTGAACTAAACGATTTTCTTCAAGATTATGTCGGTAAACTCGGAGTTATACTCATTTTGATTTTTATGCTGATTATTTATTTGGTCTCTAGATTAAACATCACTCCAGATGCTATATTAAAATCATATTCAAAGCAAAAGAAAAAAGTTAAAGATGAGGTCTCCGAAGTGGAGTTCCAACTTAAAACTGTTTCAGAAGATATCGACAACGAAGTTAAAACTGTTATCCATAAAAGTATTCCTGACTCTACAAAAAAACCTAATATCGATAAAGATGTAAAAATTGAGGACTCTACAAAAAAACTTAATATTGATAAAGATGTAGAAATTGAGGACTCTTATAGTGAGGAAATCCCAAATCAGCCTTCAGAAGAAAAAGAAAAAATTGTTACACAATCTGAAACACAAAATGCTGTTGAAATGGAGGTAGAAAGCACAGAGGAGGAAGAGGAAACTGACCAACTTAGTCGAAAACTTGTTGAAGACTTCGGTGAATTTGATCCCACTTTAGAGCTTGCGAACTACCGTTTTCCCAGTATAGAGTTACTCAAGGATTATAATTCTGGTCGAGGAATTACTATTGACCAAAAAGAATTGGAACAGAATAAAAATAAGATTGTTAACACGCTTAAGAATTATAAAATTGAAATTGCTCAAATAAAAGCTACCGTTGGTCCTACAGTAACTTTATATGAAATTGTTCCAGAGGCTGGTATCCGAATCTCGAAAATTAAAAATCTTGAAGATGACATTGCTTTGTCTCTTTCAGCTCTTGGAATACGTATTATAGCTCCAATCCCAGGACTTGGAACCATAGGAATAGAAGTTCCTAATCAAAATCCATCGGTTGTGCCCATGCGTTCTGTTGTTGCTTCCAATAAATTTCAGAATGCAGAGATGGAGCTACCGATTGCTATGGGTAAGACCATTTCCAATGAAACCTATACAGTAGACCTTGCTAAAATGCCACACTTACTCATGGCTGGGGCCACTGGGCAAGGTAAATCTGTTGGTTTGAACGTCATATTGACATCACTTCTATATCAAAAACATCCTGCTGAGGTGAAATTTATATTAGTAGATCCTAAGAAAGTAGAGTTAACTCTTTTTAATAAAATTGAAAGACATTATTTAGCCAAGCTTCCAGATACTGAAGAGGCCATTATTACAGATAACACAAAAGTTATTAACACTTTAAATTCATTATGCATCGAAATGGACAATCGATATGATCTCCTTAAAGATGCGATGGTGAGAAACATCAAAGAATACAATACAAAATTTAAGGCTAGAAAATTAAATCCAGAAAATGGACATAAATTTCTGCCTTATATTGTGTTAGTCGTCGATGAATTTGCAGATCTCATTATGACTGCTGGTAAAGAGGTAGAAACGCCAATCGCAAGATTAGCCCAATTGGCAAGAGCGATAGGGATACACTTAGTTATCGCGACCCAAAGGCCTTCTGTCAACGTTATTACAGGAATGATAAAAGCCAACTTTCCAGCTAGAATGGCTTTTAGAGTGACTTCAAAAATTGATTCGAGGACAATTTTAGATTCTTCTGGTGCAGATCAGCTTATAGGTAGAGGAGATATGTTATTCACTCAAGGCAATGATTTAATTCGTTTGCAGTGTGCTTTTGTAGACACTCCTGAGGTAGAGCGGATTACAGATTTTATTGGCTCACAAAAGGCCTATCCCGATGCTTATCTATTACCCGAGTATTCTGGTGAGGACTCTGGCATAGGTGTTGATAATGATATCGAAGATAGAGACAAGCTATTTAAAGATGCTGCAGAAGTCATTATCAATGCTCAGCAGGGTTCTGCCTCTCTTTTACAAAGAAAATTAAAACTCGGTTATAACAGAGCTGGAAGAATTATTGATCAACTGGAAGCTGCAGGGATTGTAGGTCCTTTTGAGGGAAGTAAAGCCAGACAAGTTCTGGTTCCGGATTTTATAGCCCTTGAAGAATTACTTAAAAATGAAAAAAAGTTATAATCCATGAAAAAAACAACCCTTTCTACTTTTATTTTATTTGCGTTTTTCGTGAATCATAGCATACTAGCTCAAGATGATCTTGAAGCTAAAGAGCTCGTGAAAGAGGTTCTTAATAAAGTTGAATCTTACGATAATTTAGTCATTGACTTCAGTTACTCTTTAGAAAATCAAGAGCAGGATCTTAAACAAGAAACTAGAGGAGATGTAAGCATAAAAGGAGACAAGTATGTTTTAAATTTGATGGGAACAACCCAAGTTTTTGATGGTAAGAAAATATATACCATTGTTCCAGAGGACGAAGAAGTGACTATTTCTCTTTACGATGAAGCGGACACAGATCAAATTACTCCTTCTAAAATGTTGACTTTTTACAAAGAAGGATACCGTTTCAAAATGGACATGATCCAGAATGTAAAAGGAAGAAAAATTCAATATGTGGAACTGATTCCTATGGATTCAAAAAATGAAATGAAGCAAATTCTTTTGGGAATAGACCGGCAAACCAAGCATATTTTTAACTTAATTCAGGTTCAGCCTGGGGACACAAAAATTGAGTTTCGAGTGACTAAGTTTAAAACTAATGAACCGCTTTCAGCTAATCATTTTCAATTCCAAAGATCAAAATATGCGGAATATTATATCAATGAATTAGACTAAAAATCAAGTATTGAAAATTTTAGACCGCTATATTCTAGTATCTTTTGTAAAAACATTTTTATCTGTTTTTACAATTTTGATGCTTATTTTTATTCTTCAATCGGTTTGGAGGTTTATTGAGGAATTCGCTGGTAAAGACATCGACTTGGAAATCATTTCGAGGTTTTTACTCTTTCTCCTTCCCAATCTTATTCCCATGGTTCTTCCGCTAACTATTTTGCTGACCTCCATCATGACTTTTGGAAATTTTGCAGAGCAGTATGAATTTGCAGCGATGAAGTCTGCTGGCATTTCTCTTCAAAGAGCTATGCGAAGCCTTATTGTATTTATTTTGCTTCTAGGTGTAGTTACTTTTTACTTTGCAAATACTGTTATTCCCTACGCTGAAGGCAAAGTGTTGAACATGCGTAAAAATATTGCTCAAGTAAAGCCGTCTTTGGCCATCATTGAAGGAGCCTTCAATGATATGGGAAATATCAACATAAAAGTGAATAAAAAAAGTGGTCCTGACGGTCGAAATCTTGACGATGTCATTATTCATAAAAAATCGGAGAATAGGGTTGGAAATTACACTGTGATAAAAGCTGATCATGGTGTATTGGAATCTGCAGAAACTTCCAGTGTTTTATCTTTAGTTCTGTACAATGGAAACTATTATGATGAAGTCTCCACAAAAACTTACCAGCAAAAGTTAAAGGCACCTTTTGTGAAAAGTGCTTTTGATAAATATGTTTTGAACATAGATTTATCAGGTTTCAATGATGTAGATCTAGATGACGAAAGCTTAAAACATCCCTATAAGATGTTGAATACAAGTGAGCTAAGAATTCAATTGGATTCTTTTTCAATTGATTATATAAAAGGTAGAGAACGCCTTAATAGATTAATAAACCACAGAAGTGGTCTTCAAAGAACCTTAAATTATACTATTGAAATTGATAGTTCTAGTAGAAGAAAGATCAACCAAACTATCGCTGATCGAACAAACAGCGATTCCGTTATAAGCGCAGGTCAAGAAAAAGATAGCCAATACACTATTTATAAAGATTTTTCCATAGATAGTTTGTTTTGGGAATATCCTTACAGACAGAGATCTCAAATTTTTAATGTTGCTACAAATTCTGTAAATAGTATTACACCTCAGATCATTTCCAAAAAAAATCAGTTTAAGCGAAAGGAAATTCTTTTAAATAAAATCGAGATGGCTATGCACAGTAAGTATGCTTTACCTTTTGCTTGTATTATTTTATTTTTTGTAGGAGCTCCATTAGGGGCTATCATTAGAAAAGGAGGGCTTGGGTTACCAATGGTTATTGCTATTATTGTGTTTTTAACCTATCATTTTATAGGTTTGTTTGCAGGAAATAGTGCAGAAGGAGGAAGTTTATCTCCATTTTTAGGGTCTTGGTTATCTACCATTATTCTTTTTCCGTTGAGTATTTATTTAACGTACAGAGCAACAACTGATCAAGGATTTGTGAATCTAGATATTATAGCTGTTCCTCTAGATAAGATGGTTAAACATATAAAATCAAAAGTTTTTAATATTAGAAAAAAATAAAATGAAACACAGTAAAATAAGATTGGATTCTATACAAGAAGCCATAGATGATGTACGAGCAGGAAAAATCATCATAGTTGTAGATGATGAAGATAGAGAAAACGAGGGAGACTTTTTGGCAGCAGCAGACAAGGTAACACCAGAGATAATCAATTTTATGGCGAAGTATGGAAGAGGTCTTATTTGCTCACCCTTAACTGAAGGGCGCTGTAAAAAATTAAATCTCACCACTATGGTTGGTAATAATACAGATCCTATGGAAACCGCATTTACAGTTTCTGTAGACCTTAGAGGTAGGGGGGTGACTACGGGTATTTCTGCAGCAGATCGGTCTAAAACCATACAAGCTTTATGCAACGATGAGACCCGACCACATGATTTAAATAGGCCTGGACATATCTTTCCACTCATAGCAAAAGAAGGAGGTGTTCTACGAAGAACTGGACATACAGAAGCTTCTATAGACTTTGCTAGACTTGCTGGTTTAAAACCTGCAGGAGTTATTTGTGAGATCATGAATGAAGATGGAAGTATGGCTAGACTTCCAGAATTAGTTCAAGTTGCGAAAGAGCACGACCTAAAATTAGTTTCTATTGAAGATTTAGTAGCCTACAGAATGCAGCACGATTCTCTTATTGAAAAATCTGAGGATTTTGAATTGAATACAAGATTTGGTCAGTTTAGATTAAGAGCGTATCATCAAACGACAAACGATCAGGTTCATTTGGCCTTGACTAAAGGGACTTGGAAGATTGATGAGCCTATTTTAGTGAGAATGAATTCAACCCTAGTAAACAGTGATATTTTAGGGACACTTACCAATAATGATGATCAAAAGCTTGACAGCATGTTTAAGCAATTGAATGCTGAAGGCAAAGGAGCTATAGTTTTTATAAACCAAGATATACACGGGTTTAATTTAATATCTAGGTTAAAGGCCCTTAAAGTAAATCAAAGTGGAGATGATATTGCTAAAGCGCCTAGAGTAGATATGGATGAAAAAGACTTTGGTATTGGAGCTCAAATTTTACACGATTTGGGAGTTCATAAAATAAAATTGATGTCCAATACAAAACGTAAAAAAAGAGTGGGGATGATAGGATATGGACTTGAAATCATCGATTATGTAAATTATTAATACCAAATTATATTTATAATGCCGTATGAATAAATTGAATTATTTTTTGATTGATTGATTGAAATCAAAAATAACTAGCATAGCCTTAGCTACGGTAATTATTTTTGATGAAAAGCATGCTAAAAAAGCCTGTGCCGAATTCTTATCGGTAAAACGATTTATTGCGTCATTATAGGTCTAATTTGGTATTATTGGTCAAAAGCTCTATGTTCTGTTGAGGACTATCTTTAATAGTTATCCAAATAGAATGTCTCAATGCATTAAGGAATTTTCAACAAGCCATATTATTATTTGTATCATTAATCCTTATCAGTTTTTCAATAGTATTTAAATTTTCACTCCTTAAGTTTAAATAACTGCTGAGTTCAACCCATAAATGCTAAACCTTTATTCTTTACAGTTTTAATTGGATTATGATAATTAAATTTTCTAAATAGTCTCTATCATTTATGAATTGAGATCTTGCTAAAGGATAATTTAATTTCGTCAAACTTTTTTAAAAGGTTGAAAAAATAAAAATCACCTTACAGTTAAATCCTTTTTTACAGATTCTCAGAATAAATTGCTTCTTTGAATGCTAAATTCAAGCTTTGGAAGACGTTTAAATTGGAAATCGAAATAAAGAATAGGATTAAAATAGCCTTTATATCTATATATGTTAGAGTCAAAATAAAAAGCCCACCGGAAGGAGGGCTTTTCTAGTGATTAAATCACACATTTAAACTGCATACTTGTTATCTTCTATAATCCTATCAGCAATACTATTTCTAAGTTCAACGATATTTGGGTAGTTTTCATACTTCGTAAAACGTTTTAATCCCATAAGCATCATTTTTTGCTCATCACCTTCAGCAAATGAGATAATACCTTCTTTAGCTTTCTCATTGATTTTATCAACAGCTTTATAAAGTCTTAACTTAGCCATAGCGATTTGAACTTTTTGAGAGTCTTCTCCATAACGCATTGCGTTTTTTTCAACTCTTAATATAGCTGATTCTGCCATATACGTTTCAATTAAAATATCGGCAGAAGCCAATAAAATTTGTTGGTGTTGATCTAATTCTTCACCATACTTTTGAGCCGCACTGCCAGCGACCATTAGAAAAACTTTTTTTAGTCTCTTAAGTATGGCTTTTTCTTCTGCAAGAAGCTGAGTATAATCTGGAGTTTCAAAGGATGGAATTCCAGTTAATTCATCAGCCACAGCTTTTGCTGGTCCTAATAAATCTACATGTCCCTTCATTGCTTTTTTTATAAGCATACCCACAGAAAGCATTCTGTTGATCTCATTGGTCCCTTCATAAATTCTCGCTATTCTCGCATCTCTCCAAGCAGATTCCATAGGAGAATCTGCAGAGAATCCCATACCTCCATAAATTTGAATACCTTCATCTGAACACTTTTGGATGTCTTCAGAAACAGCAACTTTAAGGATAGAGCATTCGATAGCAAACTCCTCTACACCTTTTAGCTCAGCTTCTTGATGTGAGCTTCCATTTTCTTTTCTTAGGTTAATTCTATCTTCAATATTTTTTGAAGCTCTGTAGCTCGCTGCTTCATCTGCGTAGATAGACGTAGCCATTTCAGCTAATTTAGAACGAATAGCACCAAATTTTGAAATAGGAGTATTAAACTGTACCCTTACGTTAGCATATTCTACTGCTGCATTTAAAACTCTACGTTGAGCATCCAAACATGCAGCAGCAAGTTTAATTCTTCCAACGTTAAGCGAATTCATAGCGATTTTAAAACCGCCATTACGTTCACCCAATAGATTTTCCGCTGGAACTATAGTTTCGTTAAAAAAGACTTGACGAGTAGAAGAGGAATGGATTCCTAATTTTTTCTCTTCATCACCCATAGAGATTCCATTTTCTAAATCTTTTTCTACGATAAATCCTGTGATATTTTTATCGTTTTCAATTCTAGCAAAAACAATAAATAAATCACAGAATCCTGCATTAGAAATCCACATCTTTTGACCTGTGATTTTATAATGTGAACCATCTTCTGATAAGACAGCTTTTGTTTTCCCTGAATTAGCATCAGATCCTGCTCCTGGTTCAGTCAAACAATAAGCCCCAAACCACTCTCCTGTGGCTAATTTAGGAACATATTTTTTCTTCTGCTCTTCAGTTCCGTATAAAGTAATGGGTAAAGTTCCAATTCCTGTATGAGCACCAAACGCTGTAGCAACTGAACCTGTAGCACCTGAAATATAATCACAAACCAGCATCGTCGACACAAAATCCATTCCTAGACCATCATATTCTTCGGGAACTGAGACGCCAAGAAATCCAAGCTCACCAGCTTTTCTCATGATCTCTTTCGTCAAATCGTAATTCTTTTTCTCGAATTCTTCTTTCCTAGGCCATATCTCTCTGTCAACAAATTCTTTTACAGAATCTCTCATCATCTTTTGCTCATCAGTAAAATCTTCTGGAGTAAATACATCCTCAGCCTTTGTTTCTTTCACGATAAATTGACCACCACGGATCATGTTATCAATTTTTTCTTTTGTTTCCATTTTTTTATTTTTATTTTTTGTTTCGAGCAAACATTTTCAAGCATCAATTTATTTGTAAGAATTAAAGAGTAATACGTTTGCTTACCGTACTCTGAATTTTAGTATTTTATTACAAAACTATTTTATGGTTCCACTTTAATTTTCAATTTCAAAATGGTCTTAAATTAAGTCTCTAATTCTATACTAAGGCTTCGACTGATATTCGAAAATATCACACATTTTTTGTCAGTATGTCTTTAAGCATCTTTCACAATTATTGAATCTACAGACACTATAGACTGTTTTACTTTATTTATTATATCATATTTCTCCTTTTTAGGTAATTGATTTAAAAATTTAAAAACAGCTTTCATAATTATATAGCCCTTTGCCAAACTTTATGATCATATAGAATTCAGTTTCTACTGACTACTCATTATTTACTGCTAAAAAACTTCATAAATTCCAGCAGCTCCTTGTCCTGTACCTATACACATGGACACCATTGAATATTTATTTTTTAGATTTCTTTTTTTCATTTCATCAAAAATTTGAACAGATAGTTTAGCCCCTGTGCATCCTAATGGGTGCCCTAAAGCAATGGCACCTCCATTAACATTGAGAATATCTTTATTGATACCCAATTCTCTGATGACAGCTAAAGACTGGGAAGCAAAAGCTTCGTTAAGTTCTATAAGCTCCATATCTTCTAACTTTAAACCAGCTTTTTTCAAAGCTTTTGGTATAGCTTTTACAGGACCTATTCCCATAATCCTGGGTTCAACCCCAACAGTAGCGTAACTTACCATCCTAGCAATTGGTTCAAGATTTAATTCTTTCACCATGTCTTCGCTCATTACCATCACAAAAGCTGCACCATCACTCATTTGAGAAGAATTCCCTGCGGTAACACTTCCACCTTCCTCAAAGACAGGTCTCAATTTGTTTAGAACCTCTTCAGAGGTATCTGCTCTTGGACCTTGATCTTGATCTACGGTATAAGTTTTAGATTGTTTTTTTCCATTAGAATCTACAAAGATGTCTTCAACCTCTATAGGAACGATCTGATCTTTAAAGCGGTTATCCTGTTGAGCTTTTATCGCTTTTTGATGAGACTGGTAAGCAAATTCATTTTGATCTTCTGCATTTATTTTATATTTTTCTGCAACAGCCTCTGCTGTTAATCCCATCCCCCAATAGTAACTTTCATTTCCAACTTTAGTCGCTTTATAATTGGGTACTGGTTTATAGCCTCCCATAGGAATATAACTCATGCTTTCTGCACCACCTGCTATAATACAATCTGCCATTCCACTTTGTATCTTGGCTGATGCCATGGCAATAGTTTCAATTCCAGAGGCACAGTATCGATTGATAGTTACCCCAGGTACTTCTTCGGTTTTTAAACCCATAAGTGAAACTAACCTTCCCATGTTTAGGCCCTGCTCTGCTTCTGGCATCGCATTACCAACCATGACATCATCTATCCTAGACTTATCAAATTCGGGTAATTGCTTCATCATATATTCTATGGTTTCAGCGGCAAGGTCATCTGGTCTTTTAAAGCGGAACACTCCTTTAGGAGCTTTTCCGACTGCAGTTCTATATCCTTTTACTATATATGCTGTTTTCATTTTTCTGTCCCTAACCCTTTCCAAAGGAAAGGGGATTTTAATGGGTGTTTTTTTAATTAATATTTTAAAATACAATCTTTTTAAGTCTTCCTTTTAGAAGATTAAGATGGCTTTTAGTTTCTCAAGGGCTTACCTGTTTTAATCATATGTTGTAAACGTTCCAAGGTTTTCCTCTCTCCGCACAGCGATAAAAAAGCTTCGCGTTCTAGATCTAAAAGATACTGCTCAGAAACATAATTAGCTTCAGAGAGATCTCCTCCAGACATCACATAAGCCAATTTGTTTGCAATTTTGCAATCATGCTCACTGATATATTTTCCAGCTTTCATTTGGTCTGTTCCAACCAAAAAGGTCCCTAGTGCTTGCTTACCAAGAACTTTGATGTCATTGGTTTTGACGGGTTGACTATATCCATTTTGAGCCATCAGTTTTGCTTGCTCTTTAGCGACAGCCAACTGTCGATCTCTACTTACAACGACTATGTCCTTTCCTTTTTCAAGTATATTTAGATCATAAGCTTCATATGCAGATTTGGCGACTTTGGCCATTCCTATGGTCAAGAAATTTTCACGAAGTCTATTCAGTTCTACATCATCTCTCTGGAAAGTCATAGCAGCTCTTCTGGTCATTTCTTTGGAACCTCCACCGCCTGGAATAACTCCAACGCCAAATTCAACTAATCCAATATAAGTTTCAGCATGAGCAACAACCTTATCTGCATGCATGGACAATTCACATCCGCCTCCAAGTGCCATTTGATGAGGCGCCGCTACTGTTGGTACAGAAGAATAGCGCATCCTCATCATAGTGTCCTGAAAATATTTAATGGCCGCATTTAATTCTTCATACTCTTGCTCTACAGCAAACATAAAGATCATCCCTATGTTCGCTCCAACTGAAAAATTATCACCAGTATTCGAAATAACAACTCCATCATATTCCTTCTCTGCAATATCCATAGCAGCGTTTATTCCATTGAGCACATCACCACCTATAGAGTTCATTTTACTTCGGAATTCAATGTTTAGAATTCCATCGCCTAGGTCTTTAGCTACCAAATCTTTATTACTGAAAAGCTCATGACTTTCTCTAATATTATCAAGGATAATAAAAGCATCTTGGCCAGGTATCTTCTGATGAGATTTTTGATCTAGATCATAAAAATAAGTTTTACCTGAGTTAATGCTATAAAATGACTTCTGATTCGAATGTGAAAGATCAAGTACCCAATCTGCAATCTCAAAGCCCTCATCTTTCATCAATTGAATTCCTTTTTTTAGGCCAATAGCATCCCAGATTTGAAAAGGACCGTGCTGCCAGCCAAATCCAGCTTTCATAGCATCATCTATTTTATATAAGGTATCCGTTATTTCCGGAATTCTATTTTGAACATAAGCGAACAAAGCAGCGAAATTTTTTCTGTAAAACTCCCCAGCTTTGTCCTTACCTTCAATTAAGACAGGAAATCTGTCTACAACAGCATCAATCGATTTCGTTTTTTCTAAAGTGTTAAATTTGGCAGATTTTTTATCTCTGTACTCCAAGGTTTCTAAATCTAAAGACATAATATCACTAGAGCCATCACTATTTTTTATCTTTTTATAGAAACCTTGACCTGTTTTGCTGCCCAACCATTTATGCTCCATCATCTTTTCGATGAAACTCGGTAGTTTAAATAAGTCGTGGCGTTCATCTTTAGGAACGTTATCGTATAAACCTTTAGCCACATGAACCAGAGTGTCTAAGCCAACAACATCCACAGTTCTAAACGTTGCAGATTTGGGTCTTCCAATAACTGGACCTGTTAGTTTATCGACTTCTTCAATAGTCATATCCATATCTTCTACCATATGAAATAGACTCATAATACTAAAAATACCAACTCGATTCCCTATAAATGCTGGAGTGTCTTTGGCAACAACTGTTCTTTTTCCAAGAAATTTTTCACCGTAATCATTCAAAAATTCCAACACTTCTTTTGAAGTATTTGGTCCTGGAATTATCTCAAGTAGCTTGAGGTATCTTGGAGGATTAAAAAAGTGAGTACCACAAAAGTGTTTTTTAAAATCGTCACTTCTGCCTTGAGTCATGAATTTTATAGGAATTCCAGATGTGTTTGAAGAAATCAACGTGCCAGGTGTCCTATGTTTCTCTAAGCTTTCAAAAACTAGTTGTTTGATGTCTAGCCTTTCAACAACAACTTCAATAATCCAATCTGCATCTTTGATTTTTGAAATGTCATCCTCTAAGTTACCTGTCTCAATTCTCTTTGAAAAATCTTTATGGTAGATAGGGGAGGGATTGGACTTAAGAGAGGCTTGTAATGCATCATTTACAACTCTATTTCTTACACTTAAATCTTCTAAAGTCTTACCTTGACTACTTTCTTTTTCAGTCAGTTCACGAGGAATAATATCCAAGAGAAGGACTTCAACCCCGATGTTTGCGAAATGGCAAGCTATACCACTACCCATGATGCCGGAACCAATCACTGCGACTTTTTTGATTCTTCTTTTCATATACGTTTTAAAATTTATGCTTGTTTATTATTGATGAATATCATTTTTTCTGAAATGAGCTCATTGATTTTATCAGTCACTTTTATAAAAGTGTCTAGATCTTCTTCTGAAATATTGTCCCTTATAGCCTCATTAAATGAAAGAACTACATATTTAGAAAATTTTCTCATTTCAACTCCAAAATCAGTGAGATGTATGAGAACGCTCCTACCATCGTTTGGATTTTTCTCTCTAGTGATCAATCCTTTTGTTTCCATAGTTTTTAGAGTTCTAGACAAGCTCGTTGATTCGACTCCCATTTTAGGACCTAAGGCCGTTGACGGAGTACCATTGTCAGGATCTATGCTTAATAATGCAAAGCCTGTAGTCATACTGCTCCCTTTTTTATTCGCTTCTTCATTATACATTTTAGTCACAGCGATCCACGTAGACCTTAATATATAATCAATTGTTCTTTCTTTCATAATTAATTGTAAGTATCAAATATAGCTAAATTTATTATGCATGCATAGTAAATTTAGCTATATCTGAGTTTTTAAAAAAAAATCATCAATTTTCTTTAGTCATAACATATGGAGGAAGAGCTAATTACCTTAATGAATATTTTTTTTACAAAGAAATTGTTTTATTGATTAGGATAGAAGGGAAAAAAGGTTGTAGTTTTGCACTCCGCTAAACGAGGTATCAGGGGTAATTAAGAGATTGGGGTATAGGTTTTGGTTTAGTAAAGTTCTTTTAAAATAAGGTTTAATTTTTTTCTTTAAAACGGCTTGTTAGTTCAATAATAAGTATTACTTTTGCAACCGCTTAGAGAAGCACACTGGTTTAAAGCTCTTTGGTTAGGGTTTAAGCAACAAGAATTAAAAGTTCATTGACATATTGAATTGACAGCACAAATAAGAGATTATTTGTAGAATTAGAAACATTAAGAGTATATATTTAAGATTAAAGTTGATTCCTGAGAATAAGATGTAAGAGTCGAATTTAAGAAAAGCGTTAAAATATATAAGATTTAACGATGAAGAGTTTGATCCTGGCTCAGGATGAACGCTAGCGGCAGGCTTAACACATGCAAGTCGAGGGGTAACATTGTAGCTTGCTACAGATGACGACCGGCGCACGGGTGCG